>Ga0074195_1003293_pt1 | contig 15595 bp, 14 predicted proteins | sample EPASupsiteHSE623_FD_64525 | JGI IMG/M metagenome (GOLD analysis project Ga0074195, IMG submission 64525) | Bioremediated contaminated groundwater from EPA Superfund site, New Mexico - Sample HSE6-23 | ecosystem: Environmental > Aquatic > Deep subsurface > Groundwater > Contaminated ...
CTTAAGAGCATTTAATCTTTCTATTTTTTCTTTCCACTCTCCATTATCTAAAACCTCAAAATCTTTCAAACCCCAAGGAATAATTTCATCATTAGAATTTTCTTTAAGATAAGAACTAATCATATGTCCTGCCATTCCTTCTGCCCCTATAACTAGTATTCTTAAAGCCATTTTCCTTCTTGAAATTTAAGATCCTTAGAACTTATTTTTCCTAAAAATCCTGGTTCACTTATCTCTCCTAACCATCCATCTTCATATAAAACTCTTTTTAATTCTTCTTTATCCATTCTGTGTGTATTTTCAGAAGTAAACTCTTCAAAATCAACTTTTTTATATGTAGAATATCTCTCTTCTATTTCTTTTATTTGAATTAAAGGAAGAATAATAAAATATTCATCTTGTTCTATTGTTCTTGGAGATTCATATCTTGATACTAAAACTTCGTGTATTTTTTCTCCTGGACGAATTCCAATTGTAGATGCTTTTGTTTTTTCATTTCCTATTGATTCAACAATTACTTCAGCTAAATCAGTTATTTTTGCTGAAGGCATTTTCATAACAAAAATTTCTCCTCCAAGAGAATTTTGTATGCTCTTAAAAACTAATTTGATTGCCTGATTTAAAGTTAAAAAAAACCTAGTCATATTTTCATCTGTAATGGTAATCTCATTATTTTTTCTTATTTGCTCTCTAAATAGAGGGATTACACTTCCAGCACTTCCAATTACATTTCCTCCTCTAACACAGACAAATCTTGTTAAATGAGAGGAATTATTTGCAGCAGTAAGTAATTTTTCAGAACATTGTTTAGTTACTCCATATAAATTTAGAGGGTCTACTGCTTTATCTGTTGAAATATAAATTACTTTTTCTACATTATTTTCTATACTTGCATCAATTACATTTTGAGTTCCATACACATTAGTAAGTATTGTTTCCCAGGGATTTTCTTCGCAAACAGGAACATGCTTAAGAGCAGCCATATGGAAAACATAATTTACTCCTCTTATAGCAGATATTAGTTTTTTCTTATCTCTAACATCTCCAATAATATACTTTAAAATCTTATTTCCAGAAAAACGATGTTTCATCTCTACTTGTTTTTGCTCTCCTCTACTATAAATCCTTATTTCCTTAGGGAAATAATTCTCTAATAGTTGTGTTACTAGTTCATTTGCCCAAGAACCTGTTCCTCCTGTAATCAAAATTGTTTTTCCATTGAACATTTTAATAAGAGCTTAATATGCCTATAAAAAGATTTCTTAGGTATAATAGCTATATTAAAATCAAGAAAAATTATCTTAAAATATCTTTTCTGAGATTTCCATTAAACAAAGTATAATATCCGTATAAGATTAATAATCCGTAACAGGCAATTGGGTGAAAGAACCAGGCTGAAGTTGGTTTTTTAAAAAATCCTAAAATACTATCTTTTATTGGGAGAATTATTGTAGCGATATAAAGAGATACTTTGATTATATCTTTTGTTTTTATTCCATAATTATTTCCCCAGTCTAGTTCTCCTGTTTGCCTTCTTTGTATTCTTCTTAGTTTTTTTCTAAAATAAGTTCTAATGCTTCCATTTTGAAAATGAATTATTCCCTGTTTTACTAGAGCCATTTTATTATATCCTTTTTTAACAAGTCTTTCTATGAATAAAGGATGAATATAGGGGTCGCTCTCAACTTCACTAAAAAGCTCTCTTCTACAAAAAAATCCATTTGAACCTGCTGCAGGAGTTTTATTTCCTTGAAGAATTACTTTAATATAATTTCCTTTGTCTATTTCTTGATGTGGAGTTCCTATTAGTTTATCTGTAAAATAACAGTATTTATCATTAATTCCTAAATAAGAAGCAATTGGGTCATCTCCTCCCACAAGTACATTATATTTAGTAATCATAGTATCATGAGGTCTATAATCCATATAAGCTGTTTCTGATGCAAAAATTTCTTTATCTTCAAAAGGTTCTATCATTTTTTTAAGCCAGTCTTTATCTTTAGGAGGAATAAGATTATCTGCATCCATTGTACTAACAATTTCTCCTCTAGCAACTTTTTTAATTGCAAGAGGTCTTCCTCTTTCTTCTACTTTAAATGGGTTAAACATAACTTCAGCTCCCATTTTTTTACTTATCTCTATTGTTTTATCTGTTGAACCACCATCTACAACTACTACTTGTAATTTCTTTTTATCATAATTTTGAGAAAAAATAGAGTTTAAACAAGGAACAATATTTTTTTCCTCATTTAGAGTAGGAATAATAATAGTCAAACTTTTCATCTTCTTAGAATAAAATAATTGCTTATAAAGATTATTGAGGATGAAAATATGTTAAGATATTTGAGGTTATTATAAGAGTATTAAGGTAGGGTAATTAGAATATTATAGCAAAGAAGTTGTTATCACATAAGAACTCCACTAGATTGTGATATTTACAGATAATTATATTTAATTTACTTTGCAATAAAGATAAACTTCATTAGAGGTTTTAGTAGATAACAATGGATTTTAAAGCAGTTGGTAATGTGTAGAGAATTCTAGGGAGTTGTGATAAGCTAAGGTAGGTTAATGATAACTCGCGAGAAAAAGAGGTGATAATTATTTTCTGAAACTGAACTTTTCTGTAACTATTTCAATACCTTCAACTTAAACTGCACTTCTGAAGCAGGAAGAAGATAACAGAAAAATCTTTCATAAATCAAAGGGAACAAATTAATAATTGGATTAAAAATTGAATTCATCCAAGTGTAATTTACTCTTGTAAAGTTTAGTTTTTTAGAAATTTTAAATTTTCCATGAATTTGTTTGTTTCCTAATTTATCATCAATAGCAAAATAAGAAAATCCTGGTTTTTTATGAGTTAAATCAGCATAAGTAAGAAATAAAGAAAAATGAGGGACTCTTAAATCAATTAATGCATTTGGTTTACTAATTCTATGTAATTCTAATATAAAGTCTAATGGATTATCTAGATGTTCTAAAAGATGACTACATAAAATAAAATCAATTGAAGAATCTTTCCAAGGAAGAGGAAGTTTGTTTAAATTGTAGATTTTATCTACTCCAGGAGATTTTGAAATATCTACATTTACAAATCCCTTAAGTATTTTATCATCGCATCCTAGATTTAATTTCATTTTCTGTTTATTTTATAAATAAAGCATTCATCTTTTATAGAAAGTAGGCTAAATTGTATGCTATCATAATCTTTGAGTTGCTTAATATCTTGATTATTATTTTGAAAGTCAATTACTGTATCCATAAATGGAATCTCCCACTTTGAAACTTTTACCTGGCCTGAACTATCTTGATAATAAGATTGTTTCATAATCCATGCAGGAGAAACTGGTTCTGAAAAACTAACAATAATATATTTCACATTTTTATTTTCGGGTTTACTTAAGGCATTTAAAAAATCTTCAAAAGTACCTTGTGGATTATTTATACTTTTATTATAAATTTCTTGTGGTTGAAGAACTTGCCTTTCTGAATAATAAGCTGGTTGCGGACGAGGAATACTTATAATAATATCTTCTGGAGAGGAAATATCTTTTATAACTAATCCTGCTTGTTTAATTCCATTAAAAGAATCAATTTTGTTTTTGATTATATAATCTGCATGTTGATACTGATAATATCCCCCGTATAAAATTAATAAAACAGAGATTATAGCAAAAGCATAAAAAATTATTTTAGAATATTGTTTGAAGTTTGTTTCTGAATAGGTTTTTACAAAAGAAGGGATAACAAGAGCTAATCTAGAGATACATACAAAACAAGTTAAAAGAACAGGGTAATACCATCTTGGATCTCCAAGTCCTTCTGTTCTCTGATAAAAGATGAAATAAGACATTGTTATAACCCAGCATAATAAAAAGAATAAATCTCCCCTGACTTCTGGTTTAGATAGTTTTTTAATATAGCCTAAAGAAAAAATAATATTTATTGTGATTAATGCTAAACCTATCCAAAAAAGATAAAATAATGGATTAAATCCAGCTAAATCCTTAAAAAAGCTTCCAAAGATCTGCAAGTCTATTCCTGTTATTGGAAGTTCTGGGTGATAATATGTTCCTGAAGCAGACAAAATAGACTGAGTAAAAAATATTTTTTCAATTAAAAAGAATATTGCTATAGAAAATATTAAGCCTATCCAATTATATTTATCTTTTAGTATTTCTTTAATTGGCTTAGTGCAAAGCATATAAAATAAAAAGAAAAATCCAAACAAGAAATAAGCTCTTCTAACGGAGTAAGTTAATACCACTAAAAATAATGTTATTGTTATTGCCCATTTAGGATTAATAAGTCCAAAGATTTTTTGCTTTTTTTCATATCCTTGAAAAAATACAAACATGGATAAAATTCCTAAGAAAAAAGCAGGAATATCTACTTGGAATCTTAAAGAGGTAAATAAAACATTCCAAGAAATAGCCATTAAAAAGCTGGAGATTAAAGCTAATTTTTTATTATCATAAGCGAAAATTATTAAATAATAAGTTAAAAAAACAAGTAAAATAGAAGGAATTATCTCTAAACAAAATTTAATAACTGCTTCTGAAAGTCCTAATTTAAAAAAAAGCGCAACAACATAACAGAAAGTAGAGCTGTGTTCTCCTGTTACTATCCAATTAGTTGAATAACCTGCTAAATTTTTAGCATAAGCCATATAATCTGCTTCGTCCCACCATAATGGTTGAGATTTAGTAAGATTAAAATAATAAATTCTTAAGACAATTCCTAAAATAAGTATTAAACTAAATGTTAAGTTATAGGGGTCTTTAAACCACTTGACTATTTTATCTTTTCTTTTATTAAATTCTTCTGCTGGATTCTCTGGTTTAATATTTGTAAATACATTATTTGTGGACTCAATTTCCATGATTTGAAATGTTAAAAGGGGTTTTTATTGTTTGTTATTCAGAAAATAAAGCTTTCATTATCTCTTCGTCTAAACCTGGAACATAGTCTAAATTTTCTAATTCCTCTAAAGTAATCCATTTAAAATCTGAAATTTCAGAGTTAATTTTTATTTTTTCATTAAAAACTTCTACTAAATAAGACTCTCCAAAACTAGGAGAATTATCCTCCCCAGGATAATTGTATTCTGCAATTTTTCTTAAGATTTTTTTAATTTGTAATCCTACTTCTTCGTTTATTTCTCTTTTCAATGCTTGCTCTTTTGTCTCTCCTTTTTCAACAATTCCTCCTGGAAATGCCCATTTTCCAGAGTGCAATCCTCCTTTTCTTTTTACAATTAGAACTCTATCTCCTTTATTGTTTTTGATAATAGCATTAACTACTTGTGGCATTTTTCTATAATATCCAAAACTTCTTGTTCAGTTATACTTTTAGTTAGTTCTTCGTTATACTCATTCATTCTCTCTGGAAAAAAATCATAAAGCATAGGAGAGCATAATTTTTGAAGTAATCCGTAATCTTCTATTTCATTTGAAGATGTACAAAAGAATAAACCAATTGTTTTTTTCTTAAGTGCAAGAGCAACATGTAATGCAAGACTATCTGCACTTATTATAAAAGAACATTCATTTACTAAAGAAGCAAATTCTCTCATAGTATTATCTGGATTATTAGTCATAACTTTTATATTTTGTTTAGAAAATTCTTTTACTAAACTTAAGAGTTTATCTTTTTCCTCAGGACCTCCAAATAAAATAATGTCATAACCCTTTTGTTTTGCAAGAATTATAAATTTCCTTAGTCTATCTTCGTGCCAGGATTTTGAAGGCCATCTAGGAGAGGAACCTATGTGTATTCCAATTAATTTATCTTTATTAAGAAGGTAATTTTTTAAAAAGTCTCTTGCATAATTTTTATCTTTATCTGTTAAAAAAATAGAGCAGTGTTGTTTTTTATAATCTAATTCTGCTGCTTCAAACATCATTTGTTGATAGGTTTTTTTATTATTTTTTTTAAGTTCATCATCGAACATTGTATTTAGATAATATTCTGCTGAAGGATTAAAAGCTGCTGAAAAACTCTCTTCTGAATAAAACCCGTATTTTTTAGTTGCTTGTAGATTTTTAGCTAAAGAGGTTGCTTCTTCTTCTGTATCAAAATTATAAAGAATGTCAAATTTCTCTTTAGTTTGAAATGGCAAAGTAAGTAGTTTGTTTATGTAGGGGTTATTTTCTAAAAAAGGAGCGGCATTGTTCTTTGTTAGCCAGAAGATTTCAGAATTTGGAAATTTTTCTTTGAATCCAGGTAAAATAGAAAGTGTTCTAATTACATCTCCTAATGCTCCTAGCTTAATTATTAATATTTTCTCCATAAAGTTTAAAACGGGGTTGGATATTTAAGGTTTATGAAGAACAAATTAAAGGTGTATATTGCAGGGCCATTATGCAATGAAAAAGAAAGAGAATTTGTAGAGAAAATAGATTTAATATGCAAAGAGCTAAATCTAAAAACATTTTTGCCTCATAGAGATGCAGGACTCTGGAAAGAAGGTAAAAGTTTTGAAGAGATTGCAAAAGGAGATATCAAAGGATTTGAAGGATGTGGATTAGTTATTGCTAATCTTAATGGATTTAATGTTGGTGCTGGAACTGCTTGGGAAATGGGGTATGCTCATGCAAAAGGAATTCCAGTTATTGGATTAAAAACAGATAGAAAAATAGACGAATCTATTGAAGAAATAAGTGCAATAATTTTAGGAATAACTAAAATTGTTAGTTCAACAGAAGAATTAAAAGAAGAAATAAAAAAATTAATCTAGAGTTCTTGTTGATTTTGTTTCTTTTTCTCTCCAACCATCAGAATAAGATTTATTCTTTTTTATCTCCTTAAATGCTTTAAAATATAAATAAAGTCTAGCTAGATAAAGTTGAGTTGTCCACCCAATTTCAGAAATATTCTTAGGAAAGATAAAGAAAAAATACCACCCATGTTTTATTTCATTAAATAAAGATTTTGTTCTAGGCATATCTGGTGCAATTTTATTTAGGTTTTCATGCCCTTTAATATTTCTTGTTTTTTGATTAATCCAGTCAATCCAGTTATTAGGATTTTTTACATAAACTTCTACTTGAGGTAAATATTTTATTTTATAGCCTTTTTTCCAAAATAAAAATGGAATAATACTATCCTCTGATGTTTCTAATGGAAAATCTAGAATTACTCCTTTTCTTATTGCAAATAAATAACCTGAACACTCAAAGAATTTTTTTTCTTTAGAGAATTTTTTTCTTGCTTTATCAATTCCTGCAAAAGCAAAATGAGACCAAAAACCGTATTTTGTATTTCTTGGGTCTATTGAAACAGGTTTAGCAGTTATAGCACCTATTTCTTTATCTTTGAATGCTTGTAATATCTCAAAAATTGCATTATCGGATACATAAACATCTCCATCTGTAGATATAAAAATATCCTCTTTATTATCTGAACCTAGTTCTTGAAAAATTAAATTTAAAGAGTAACTCTTTCCTTCTCCTGGGTCTAAGAAAAAATTAAATCTCGGGTCTTTGATATTTTCTCTTAGAAATTGCTCAACTTCTGGAAAAGGGTCTATTACAGTTACTCTTAAATCTTTTCCAGGATATTGTCTTAGAAAAGTATTTACTGCTCTTAGAGTAGATTTTGGTTCATTGTACGAGTTAATTAGAACATCTATCATCTTATAAAACTTCAAAAGGATAATCTTCTGGTCTTATTAATATAGTTGAATTTCCATCAACAACAAGTTCTATTCTTATTTTTCTTTTTCCTTGCTTTCCTATATCAGAAGATTCTATTTTTTTAATAACACCTATTTTTCCAAAACTATTGATTTTATCATCTACTTTCAGATCTTTTGCTTGCTTTTTCATATCTAGGTAGGATAGCCTAAATTTATAAAGTTTATTAAGAAAAAGTATACATGAAAAATGCAATTGTCTTATGTTCTGGAGGATTAGATAGTGTAGTAACTGCAAATTATGTTAAGAAATGTGGTTATCAAAATATTAAGATATTATTCTTTGATTATGGGCAAAAGACAAAAAATCAAGAAGAAAAATGCTCTAATAAATGTGCTTTAAGTTTAGGTGCAGAATTTATTAAAATTAATTTAGATTGGCTGGGAAAAATATCTAATTCTCTTATTAATAAAGGTAAAGAATTTAATGAACTTTCTGAAATTGACTTGAAGAACACAAAAGAGGAAAGCAAAAATTGGTATGTTCCGTGTAGAAATATTGTTTTTTTGTCAAGTGCATTATCTCTTGCAGAATCTCTTGGAGGAGCAGATATATTTGTGGGTTTTAAGTTAGATGCTGAAGGAGGTTATCCAGATACAACTCCTGAATTTGTTAAAAGGATGAATAAAGTTGCAGAAGTTTGTGAAAATAAAATTAAAATTCTTGCTCCTTTGATTGAAAAAGATAAGGAAGATATAGTCGCGCTTGGAAAAGAATTAAAAGTGAATTTTAAAGATACTCATAGTTGTTATGTTTCAGATAAGCATTGCGGAAAATGTATGGCTTGTCAATTGAGAAAAGCTGGGTTTAAGTGGGCGAATGTAAAAGATAATACAGAATATAAAGATTAAACTCTATATCTTATTTTATCATACCAGACTTTAAAAGATACAGGCAAAGAGCGATAAACTGGCTTTAGTATTCTTTCTCTGACTAAATCTTCTATAGAAATTAATCTTAAAAATAATAAAGATAAAAATGGGTTTTCTAAGTTCTTTTTAATTCTATTTGGTTGAAGTAGATAATTAACTAAAGAATTTGGCATTTGTCCGAAACGAGAGTCAGTAACAGAACCTCTCATCATATTTAAAATTAAATTTAAGTAAATATTTTTCTTTTTAAGAAGAATATGCTGACTTCTATCCCAGTAATTTAGTTGAGCAGCAGTATCTTTTTCTGTTTTAATTGTTCCATCTGCTTTTGCTTTTCTATAAAGCTGAGAGCCTGGAAAAAATACTAAATTATTTACTGAAAGAAAATAGGGTTTTGGAATTTTTTGCAAAAGCCGAATCATATCTACTATATCTTGAGGTTTTTCATAAGGATTACAGGTAATTACATCATACATCACTGCTAATTTGTCTTTATACTTGTTAAGAATTCTTGCTGCATTTAAAACATCTGAATCTGTTTGATTTCTATGATAAATTTCTTTATTTGTTCTTTGAGAGCCTTGTATACCTATAATAATATCTGTGCAACCTGCATCTACAAGAAGTTTTATTTTTTCATCTGAAACAGTATGAGGGTCTGCGAGACATTTGAATCTCATTTTTATTTTTTCTTTGTATAAACTACAGAATTTTTTTATGTCTTCTAAAGGTCTTAAAGAAAAAGTATCATCTCTTATATCAAAATACCCTAAAGTATTTGGAAATTTTCTTTTTAATTCAATTATTCCATTAATTATATATTCTGGAGAGTGCCATCTTAAAATGCTTTTTCTTTTTCCTTCATAGAGTTTATTAAAAAAACTATTACTGCAATAGTCACATCCATAAGGACATCCTCTTCCAGTTAAAAAGAAAATTTGTCCTGCTAAGTCTTGTTCTCTAAACTTTCTTAAATTTCCTTTTTCTAAAATAAAATGAGATTGAATATCAAAATCAGGTAAAGGAAGTTTGTCTAAATCATTAATTAAATTTCTTATTGGGTTTTTTATTATTTTCCCTGTTTTTTCTTTAATCCAGAGGTTTTTTATTTTATTAATAGAATTATTCTTTTCAATTGCATTTGCTAACTCAACTATTGTTTCTTCTCCCTCTCCAATGCAAACAATATCTGAATCCTTAATGCAATCTTCTGGAGAGATGGTTGCATGAACTCCTCCATAAACTATAGGTATGCTTAATCTGGATTTTAAGAAATGAATTATTCTTGCTGCTCTTTTAGAAGTAGATGCAAAAGAGTTGATTCCTATTAATTGAGAGTTTTTGCAGAGAGATAACAAAGAGTGTAATTCTGAATAAGTATAATTTCTAGAGTAGTCTTCGCTTAAAGACATAAACACTAGATTTACTTTATGTCCTTTTTCCTTTAAAACAGCAGACAAAGTTCTTATTCCTTGATCAGAAGGAAATGTAGATGTGGATATTAAAGTAACTTGCATAGTTTTTTGTAAAAATAACTCATTTTTAAGTATTTAGTTAATTTAGTAATTTGGAATATTCTTTCATATATTCTTGGTAAATTCTATCCCAGTCATATTGCTTGGATTTTTTGAAATTATTAAGAGAGATTTTTTTAGCTAGTGAAGGATTATCTAAAACTTTTAAGATATTCTTTTTCAGAGAGTCTATATCTCCATAATTAGAAAAAAATCCATTTTCTGGTTCTTTCATCTCATAAGGAATTCCATTTACTGGACTTGCTATAATCGGAAGTCCAGAAGCCATTGCTTCAAATAAAGTTAAGGGAAGCCCCTCTCTATAGCTTGGAAGAACATAAACATCTGCTGCCTGATACATTTCAGCAATTTTATCTTTTCCTCTTATTGGACCGAGATATTTCATATTTTTATATCCTTTAATTAGTTCACTAACTTCTTGTGCCTTACCCTCATCTGGACCAACCCAGACAAAAGCTATATCTTTTCTTGTTTTTGAAATTTCTATTGCTGCTTGAGCTAATTTTTCTGGACCTTTTGTTGGATTTAATCTACCAAAAAATAAAACTAGGTGTTTTTCTTTAATTGAATTTCTTTTTTTAAATGAATTTTTCTTTACTTTATTAAAGAGAATTTTATCTGTTCCATTTGGAATAACTTTAATTTTTTCTTTAGAAACATATTTTTCTAGAGTTGGAATTTCCCAGGGAGTTATAGAAATTATCTTATCTACTAAGCTAAAAGAAAGATTATTCATAAACAAGTCATTTAAAAATAAAAATGGGCGAAGAACTTTTGGCCTAAAAGAAGCATCTGTCCAGGGGCAGTGAGTAGTATGAATATGTTTTGCTCCTGTAAGCTTGGCTAAAATTCCTCCAAATAGAATATAATCATGTCCAGAAACATGAGTATGAATTATATCAAAACCCCCTGGAAATCTCCATAACAAAGAAGGCCAGACAAAAGTGTTTAGAGATAATCTAAACCAGTAAGGAAGTCTGTGAATTCGAACACCATTAATTGTTTCTTCTTTTATTTGGATTATTCCTTTTTTATCAGAATCACAACAAAAAACATGAACTTCGTGCCCGTCTTTTACTTGTCTTTCTGCTAGCTCTTGCATGACTTGTTCTACTCCTCCAAATGTTGGAAGATAAAACATGTTTATGTGCGCAATCTTCATGTTTTAATCAAAAAATTTGTATTTATAAGAATATTGTAGGTGAAATAATTAAATAAGAAATGTTAGTGATGTAAATGTAATTCTTGCGGGGTTGTGATAATTTATAAAAAAAGAGGTGATAATTAGTTTCTTGGAAAGAGAGAAAGTTGTTAATGGAAAATAACCCTTTGGGTTTAATGTTGGGTTAATGTAGGTTGAATATACTTGATAAGATAAATTTCATCAGAGTTCTTATTTAATAAAAATTTTAAAACCTTTAAAACATATATTTCACCTTAGAAATGTTTAAAAGGTTTTCAAAATCTCAAAATATATGAAGAGCAAAGAAGCAGAAGAATTTACAAAGTATTATCAGCAAAAAAAAGTAACTGGAACTTATGATAAACAAAGAGAGCAAAGCGAGTATAGAAGAAAAAAGAGAAAAATAGAATTGGCTTATTTTTTAGAACTTATTGATAAAAAAGATGGAGAGAAAGTATTAGAATTAGGATGTAGTAGTGGATTTTTAACAAAAGAGCTAGGGAGAGTTACTGCAATAGATACTTCTGAAGGAATGCTTGAAATTGCTAAAAGCAAAAATCCTTTAGCAACTTGTATTCCGGGAGATATGTTTAAATTGAATTTTAAAGATAGTTCTTTTGATAAAGTTGTTACAATGAGGGTTTGGAATCATTTAAATGAAACTGATTTAAGAAATGCTATAAAAGAATCAAAAAGAGTTTTGAAGAAAAAGGGTTGGTTAATATTTGATATTGAAGAAAAAAACTTTTGGAGAAGAGTGGTTGCTAAGATATATCAAGCAGTAACAGGAATTACTGGATTTACAATATACCAATATTCTTTAAGAGAAATTCAAAGAATTCTTCATGAAGAGGGGTTTAGACTTGAAAAGGCAAGATATCTAAAACATAGGATTGGAAGACAAATTGTTTTGAGATTTATCAAGAGAGATTAAATTTTTAAGAATTCTAAAATTTTCGAGAGTGAATAATTAATTGATTCTCTATCTGTTCTTAGCTCTATTTCTGGATTTTCTGAGGGCTCATAAGGAATAGCTATACCAATAAAATTCTCAATTTTACCTTCTTTTGCTTTTTGATATAATCCTTTTACATCGCGAGATTTACACTCTTCTATTGGACAATTTACAAAAAGTTCAATAAAAGAATCTCCAAAAGTTTTTCTTGCTAAATTTCTTGAATCTTTAAATGGAGAGATGATTGGAACTAAAATAAAATCAAACTTATCTTGTTCTTTTTTACAAAGCTCTAAGATTAATCTGTTGTTTTCTCTAATGTCTTCTGGAGTAAAACCTAAATTTTTGTGCAACTCATTTCTAATAATATCTCCGTCAAATATTCTTACTGATTTTTGCTTGGAATTTAATTTTTCTTTTAGTTTATTTGCAATTGTTGTTTTTCCTGAACCAGAAAGTCCTGTAAACCAGATAATCTTTGCTTTTGTTTTTTTAGCATTATTCTCCTCTTCAACAAAAACTTTGTTTCCTTTTTTAATTTCATCTAAGATAATGCTTGAAATCTCTTTTCTCATAAACCATTCTGGAAGAGTTCCTCCTTGTCTAAGAATCTCTCTTGCTTGTGTTCCAGAAATATTAAGTCTTCCTTGCTTAGGATGAGTTTTATTATCTGATTCATGGAGGTGTTTTTTATAAATATCTGAATAAAAAACATCATCAAATTTTATTGGAATTATGCCTAACTCTTCTCCAGAAAAAAGATTAAAAATATCATGAGATGCTTTAGGCGAGTAAAAGTTCTTAACTCCTGTATGGTCTCTTCCAATAATAAAATGACTACAACCAAAATTTTTTCTAACTAATGCAGTGAAAATTGCCTCTCTGGGACCAGCATATCTAGAAAATGTAGAAAATGTAGAAAAAACAACTCTTCCTTTAGGATAAAAATCTCTTTCCATTTTTTCATAAGATTTTATTATTAAATCTGATTCAAAATCTCCTGGTTTCTTTTTTCCTATAACAGGATGAACAAATAAACCATCACAATTTCCATTTTTCATTGCTTCGAGTTGAATAAATTCATGAGAGCAGTGAATTACATTTCTTGTATGAAATCCTACTACTTTTCTCCAGTTTTTTTCAGTAAAAATTCTTCTTGTTTGAGAGGGAGTTAATTCGTAAAATTTATATGGGGAACTTCTTCTTTGTATTAAAGATATTTTTCCGCCAAGAATTATCTCTCCTGAATTCATAAAATTCTTTACTCCTGGATGTTCTAAATCATTTGTTCCAAACCATTTTTTGGCTGTTTCTTTTTTATCTACAGAATAAATTTCTTTTAAATGCAATAAAGCATAAGGAGTAGAATCTTCAGAAACAAGAAGTATATCTTCTCCTATTGAAAAGTTTTTTATTTTATCCTTAGTTGTTTGAAGGATTATTGGAAGAGTCCAGACAACTCCGCTAGATAATCGCATATTGTCTAAAACAGAAATAAAATCTTTTTTTAGCATAAATCCTTCAAGAGGACTAAATGCTCCAATTGCGATTTGTTCTAAATCCATTAAAACATTCTCATCTACTTTTAATCTCTTGAGTTTTTTTAATTCTCCAGAAGAAAGGGGTTTGGGTAAAAATCTATTGATTAGTTTTCCTCCGTGTGGTTTTGGTAAAACTGAACTAGAATCAGATTCAAAATATCCTTTTTGCATTAAGCTTTTTGCATTATCGCTTTGAAGATAGTTTGAATTTAAAAAAGAAACTTGATCAAATAAAGTTAATAGAGTGTTTACTGTTTCAGCAGGATAGTTTCCTACAGCAGTTTCTTTAGTTAAAGCTATTCCAGTAGCACCATCAAGAATTGTGTTTATAATGTCATTTGCTTCTGATTTATCTGGTTTTAAGCAAAAAGACATTTTTTCTAAAGTATTAGTTGCAACAAAAACTTCTTTATTTTGCTTTCGTGCTGTTGAAATTATATACTTCTGAGTTAAAGGAATTTTTTCTAAAGGAATCTCTCTGCTTAAATCTCCTCTATCAATTAAAACTCCATCTGAAAGAGAGAGTATATCTTTTAGGTTAAAAACTGCATCTTTAGTTTCTATTTTTGAATAAAATTTGGCTTCTGGATAAAGTTTCTTAAATTCAAGAACATCTTCTTTAGTGTGAATAAAAGATAGAGTAAAAGTATTAATTTTGTATTTTTTGGCTATTTCAATTGCAAATTTGTCTTTTTCACTAAAAGGAGGCATATATATTTTGGAACTTACATGAACTCCTTTTCTTCCTCCAATTACTCCTCCAATAATACTTTTACATATAATATATCCTTTAGAAGTTAAAGTAGAGATATCTGAAACAGATAACAAAACTGAATTAAAATCCACTTCAATTAAATCTCCTATTTTAAATTCAGATAAAATATTTGGGGGAGTGAAAAAAATATTATTCTTATCGCAAGTAATTTCAGAGGAATGAATCTTTATCTCTTCTCCTTCTGCAATTAATATTTCTTTTAGATTTCCTGTTCTAATCTGTGCACCTTCTGTATCAAGAATTACTGGAATTTTAAAATTCTTTAAAAACTTAACTTTTTCTTCTATCTCCTCTTGATTTGTATGAGAGAGGTTAATTCTTAAAAAATTCACTCCTTTATCATAAAATCTTGATAAAATATCTGAATTATAAGATGCTGGGCCAATAGTGCATATTATCTTTGGTTTCATAAAAATAAACCCTATTGATGCTTTAAAAGAATTGTTGAGGTAAAATAGGCATAGTATTTAAATACAAATATGAAAATTAAATATTATGAGACTAGACTTTTTAGGAGTAGGATTTGGTAGAACTGGTTCAAACTGGCTATGTAATTGTTTAATTGAACATCCAGAAATAAGTATCCCTAAATTTAATCTTCATACTGAAATAAATTATTTTCCTGAAGAATATAAAGTTATGGGACTTGGAAATTATATTAAAAAGTTTAAGGATTGTGATTTTAAAAAATTAGTTGGAGAGTTAAGTACTATGATTATATTACATAAAAATGCTGCAAAGTTAATCAAAAATCTTTTCCCTGAAGTAAAGATAATTATCTATCAAAGGAGTGAAGAGGGAAGAGTAAACTCTGTGTACAACATCAAAAAATACCATGATTTACTTCCTATAACTAAAGAAGACTTAGTAATCAATCAAAAAGAGTATATAGAGCCCTGGATAAAAGAGTTTGGTAAAGAAAAAGTATTTATTTTTAATATGGATACCAAAGAAAAACAAAGAGAGTTTAATAAATTATTAAATTTTTTAGGAGTAAAAGAATTTGTGCCTTCTAAAATTAATGAAAGGACAAA
>Ga0074195_1003297_pt1 | contig 15582 bp, 15 predicted proteins | sample EPASupsiteHSE623_FD_64525 | JGI IMG/M metagenome (GOLD analysis project Ga0074195, IMG submission 64525) | Bioremediated contaminated groundwater from EPA Superfund site, New Mexico - Sample HSE6-23 | ecosystem: Environmental > Aquatic > Deep subsurface > Groundwater > Contaminated ...
TGACCGATGACCCCTACAAAGGAACTCCCTGGTCATGGGAAGACAACGGGTTCCAGTAAATCCCCACCAAAATGTTCTATTATCGTCGGAATGACTTTCGCTGAATACGAAACATTTTTATAATAGAAATCGGGCAAATCAAGAAGGAGGCGACGATGGCATTCTCAAAAGAAATAACTATCATATTGATCATGATGATCGCTCTGATGGGCGCCTCTGCCTTCTCATTGCCTTCATTAGGAACGTGCAAGATAGAGACAAACGAGTTCTCAGGATTGACAAGGACTGTGTGCAATGTCGGTGAAGATTCAACATATCGAGACTTCCAAGAAACCGGAGCGGCATACAAACCGACGCACCTGATCAAGACAGTGAAACCAATCAACACTTACTACACACAAAGGATCAACTTGCCATCGACGGTGAAAGTCGGAGCAGATGCCACACTAAGAAAAAGATTATGCCCTGACGGAAGGACCCCAATAATGACGATGGACCCTAATCCGGGGGGTTCTGCATCAAGGATGGTGCAATGCTTATCCGGAGCGACGATCTCAGTCGGACAAGAATCTCCCACATTCCTACAAAGAAACACGCGGCTAGCCCGATGGGCGAGCTTGCGAGACCCATACATCTACACACAGAAGACAAACAGGCCATTCGCAAAGAACTATTGAGGTGACGCTCATGACAGAAAACAGACATCTAGGCCTTGCGGCCGCGGTATTGGTAAGCGTGATAGGAGTGCTCGGACTTGTCGCCACATACGCGACAGGCGGAGCGACCGGAATGGTATACGAAGTCACAGTCGATAGGGAATACATACGATTGAACGAACAGATGTGCCCTAATCCAGACTATCCAGTGCCAGTGTTCGGAACACCAGCTAACCGCATCGGCAACATGAACAAAATACTCATGGGATGCATCTCCTCTGAAGAGGCAGTGACACAGGAATCCAGTTCGTTCCGTGGCTCGCGCAACAGAGAGACATCTGACAACAGCATGTACGCGGACCATTTCACACGTGCAGGATCGCAAAGACCTATGTACGGGATGCTGTACGCGGGATACTGATTTTTTAATCAATACCATCTGAAAAAAACGAGGTGAAAAAATGGCAAAAGATTGCTGCAGAGGGATGTGGGGATACGTGTTCCTACTAGTAGGAATATTGTTCCTGCTACAAGACCTGCACATACTCGACCTCCAAGGGATCTCATGGTGGACCATAGGATTCCTGCTCGTCGGCGCGTACAAAGTCTGGGGATGCAATTAGAAATTCCTGATCTTATTCTTCTATTCTTTTCTCAATACTTTTCGCTGATCAGACCTTCTATATATAAAATCCAGGAATGTTTTTATACAAGGGATAGCAAAAAGCCACTGACATGAAAACATTAGCTATATTCGTAATCATCGCATTAATCCTTGCCACCACTGTGACTGCAGGACTTCAAATCACTGGAGCGTTAAGCGGATTCCAGCCAAGGCCTGCCGGCACGTCAAGCATAGTTGACTCGACATGGAAGCCTCAAGGGCAGCGAGCCATAATTGATCCTTTATTCAAGTCTTCAACTGGGCGAAAAGCCATAATTGATCCTTCATTCAAGCCGCAGAGCGGGCAGAAAGCAATAATTGATCCTTTATTCAAGTCTTCAACTGGGCGAAAAGCCATAATTGATCCTTTATTCAAGCCGCAGAGCGGGCAGAAAGCAATAATTGATCCTTTATTCAAGTCTTCAACTGGGCGAAAAGCCATAATAGATCCTTTATTCAAGCCGCAGAGCGGACAAAAAGTCATGACCCCCAAAAGAACCCCTGTGACTGAAAGATTTCACATCACCGGAACGTTAAGCGGATTCCAGCCCAGGCCTGCTGGCACATCAAACATCATAGACCCAACGTGGAAGCCTCAAGGGCAGCGAGCCATAATTGATCCTTCATTCAAGCCACAGAGCGGGCAGAAATCCATAATAGATCCTTTATTCAAGCCGCAGAGCGGAGAATAAGCGATATCATCCCCCCTATTTTTCTTGATCAGCGACTCGCTTCGCATCGTTGCTTTAGAGGACAACACTCACAAATAGGCTTTGTCTTGCAGTGGCGCTTGGCGAGCTCGACTAGAAGCGCATGGAATTCGTTATAGAAGAGTGTGGAGCCATCTTTTTCTTGAGGGACATGATTGTGGACCAGTCGCTGGGTGTCTTCATAGGAAGCGTCCTTATCAACGATACCTAACCGTCCGAAAATCCTCCGAGTGTAGGTGTCAACGACAAAAATCGGTTTTTTGAAGGCGTATAGGATCATCGAGTCCGCAGTCTCAGGACCGACACCCTTGAGGGAGAGAAGCTCCCGGCGGAGCGATGGGACGTCCTTTTTTTGGATGTCTTGGAGAGACGGACCATATATTAAACCCGGATTCGGCCCTTCCTACACTGGAAATGAAGCAAACCGAAACCGAGAAACTGGACAAAGTGATCGAGGATGAGCAGTTGACAGGCCAACAAAAGGAAGTCCTGAAGCGATGTCTTGCTCTAACTTCCAGTTCATCGCTCACTGGCCTTTTTGTCGTCTCTCTCGATAAACACATCTCAAAACAATATCAAATCTCCGTCAATCCCCTTCGATCGCGATCTTATTTATTGCGCTTATCCGGTCTCTTTTTTTGTTGGTGGAGCACGTATCCGATGATTGCCATAGCTATTGTCAACCATAGACCTAGCATCAATGGCGAGAGTTCTGTTTGTGCCGCGTTTTTTTGTTTTGGAGCGTCTTGATATCGGCTTTCTTGCATCTTTTCTATGCTTTCAATGCTAGGCAGGGATGTTTCGGGCGTCATGTCATCTGTTTTGAGTGTTGTCGATCGGTTCGTTGGAATAGAAGTGGTTGCGGGTTCTTGTCTAAGTCCGCATTTTTGGTCTGTTGAGGGTTTCGAGAACGCTGTTGCGCAGGAGCTTCCGTCCATGCAGGTCCTAGTCTGTGTGCCATTTGTGCATGGGCTCCATGGATCGCATGTCCATCTTTCCGCGCATCCGCAGGCGAGTTGTGTGTTGGGCATCCCTATTATCGATCCGCAGACTGTGTCTTTGCAGGATCTAGTCTGGTATCCGTTTATGCAGGCGCCCCAATTAGTGCATTCCCATTGTTGTCTGCATACTGATCCGCCACCCCCTCCGCCTCCCCCGCCTCCAGAAGATCCGGATCCTGAAGCGCTCCCGCCTTTCGCTCCTGAATATCGCAAGTTGCTAATCGTGATAATGTTGTTGTTCTCGACACAGGTTATACCCCCTATAGCCTGCGGTGTCGTGTTTTTTAGGCAGGTTGTGAAGTTGATCTCATCAATCTTGTCGCAATTATCGCTTATCTCGGAGACCGATGCTATGTCTGCGTCTTTGACGCACAGCGAGTTGAATCCCGTGTTTGTGAGGTATATTGACTTGTTGAATTGCGCGAGGAGCTGGTCTGATATATTGACGATCAAGTACGTCGATGACGATTGGACAGTCACGTTGTATAGTGAGAGCGGTCTTTGTGTGAAGTTGTGGGTGAAATTAATCAATGGCGTGGAGCCTGAGAAGAAGACGACGTTTGTCACATTCTCAAATGTCGTGAGGTTGTCTGTGTTCGCTATCCGCGCGCTGAATTGGCTGACTCCGCTGACACTGACTGATGTGGTGTTTCCGTCGAGGCGGTCCACGGCATCAGCCACGTTATCCAAATCTTTGTCGAAAAAATCTGGGATGAACTGTTTAGTCGCCGGATCGTTTATGTTCCCGGCCCAGTCAAGACATGATACGTTCCAGGCGTAGCTTGCATAGGTGAGACCGGTCACTTGTCGTGATACCAGCTGGTTTGAGACGGAGACCACTCCTGATTCATAGACCTTTCCATTGATCGATAGATTGCATGTGACGTTTGACGAGACGTTGTCTTTTCCTGTCCAGTTGAAATACATCACCGTGGCGTTGGTCTTGTATCCTTCAACCGGCGCGTTGAGAGCCACTTCAGGCTGTATCCGGTCTACCGTGAACAGTGTGTATGACCTGCGTCTGTTATCCGATCCATCGATCGCTTCGATGTATAGAGTGTAATTCCCTTCAACGTAGTTGCTTAGATTGACAAAGTCATGGTACTCCTTGGTGTTGACAGTCGTCGCGAACTCTTGAGTGTTGTTCTGTATGAGCGTTCCATCCGAATAAGATATGTTATATGTCGCGTTGGCGAGTGTCATATCCTGGGTGATTATCGACAGGTTGAATGACCTCCCCACATAGGACTTGTTAAGAGGCAATAAAACCTGCACAGAAGGCAGGTTGTTATCTAAGAAGAACGTGAGGTTCTTCGACACTATATTTCCTACTGTGTCATTGACTGTGACTCGCAGTGTGAAATTCGATTCGAGGCCAGCATAGCTAGTCGAGTTCCAGGCACTGTCCCAGTCGTCTGTCTGGTTCAGCGTGCCGTTCCAGAAAACAGTATTGTCTGTGATGTTAAGTATCTCAAACTTCGCCGTGTCGATCGCAGTGACAGATTCACTCACGGTCGTCCTGATGTAGACATAGTACCCTGCTATCGATAGGTCGGGCGGGTTTTGGATAGTCAAAACTGGGGGCCCCTGGTCGATCGTGAAGTTGATCCGCTGGCTCTGCCCCGAGTTGCCGGCCGGATCCGTGCAGTTCACGAACCATTGATACGTCCTGTTCTCGAATCCAGTCATGTTGTAGCTGATGTTCTGGTTGGATATCACGCTCTGATTGTTAGATACCGCCACAAAATTGAATCTGTTGTCGAGTTGCACAAAGCACGACAAAGATTCATTGAATCCTGACGTGACATTATATTGGAATGTGATGTTGTTGTCAGAAGTGTTCAGCGCGCCCCTTGGCGATAGCAGTGAGATAACAGGCGATGAAGTCACAAGGTTCACAGTCCTTGTCTCGGTGTAATTCCTTCTCAATATCACATCAGTGACTGTCGCATTGAGCTTGTATGTCCCGTCTGGCAGGCCAGCGAACGTGACCGATTGGGGTGTGCCTGTCGCGTTGCTAAAGTTGTACCTTCCACTTGAATTGAACAGCTCTATAGTCGAATACGCCCCATTGAGCGTCTTCACTGTCACAGGGATGTCTGATCTCGAGTAGTTCCCAGTGGACAGGGTCGGAGATGAGAACTCGATGGAGAAATATGACGGTGAAGTCACGTTGAACGTGACATTGGTCGTCGAGCTAATGAACTGGGTGTTATTGGCGAAGAGTTTGACGAAATAACTTCCAGTCATAGTCAGATTCTGCGGCCCTAAATCGACATATCCCGAGCTGGATGTGGATGAGTAGAGCCACCCCGCGCTCGGATTTGTTATGTTAAATATGGCCGATCCGATCCCGTAACTGTCTGTCGCTGACCAATTGATCCTGACCCATCCGGACCCATATCCTGCCACGGTCTGGTTGCTGATTATCGAGACCGACGGCGTCGAGCTTATGTTGCCGATGTTTATGATCCTCTGCTCTGTCGAATTCGAATTTCCAGACGCATCTGTCGCAGACACCTCATAGGTGTAAGACCCATTAGTCAATCCGAGTGTCGAATTCTTGGATTGATTGACAATAAGATACCATTGTGTCAAGTTGAATTTTTTCAAGTTTGAGGCATACTGTTGATAAACTTCTGCCGCAGTTAGCGAGCGATTCCAAATACGAACTTCATCTATTGATCCGTTGAAATTAAGATTAAAATCCCCACTTCCTATGTAAAGAGGATAATCCCCGTGCGTGATACTAATTCCGGCGTCTACTTCTGAAGCATTAAGTTTGCCATCTAAATATATTACTTGTGTAGTGCCATCATAAGTGGCTGCAACATGATAATATCTATTTGTTACAACAGTTCCTCCTGTTAAACCATGAGAACCTCCCCCTGTTTCAAAATAAAGTGCTCCCAAAGGACTTAACCAGGTACCGTATGCAGTATAAGATGCCGCTCCTTGCTTAAATAAAAGATGAGCATAACTTGAATAGGTAACACTAGATGCTTTAAACCAAAACGATACGGTTAGATTTTGTGGTCTTAAACTTGGGCTATCGGGTATGGTAATATTGTTATTTTTTGTCCCATCAAATTGTACTGCTCCACCATATTTTCCAGACGCGTTCCATGTAGCATTATAGATAGTTCCATTATTACCATACCTGCTTGAATCTCTTGCAAGTGAATCATTTTCCCCTAAACTAGATAGGTTATCAAAATTAAAGCTTAATAGTAGGGAGTTATCGTAGAATGAATAATTCGTCCCATTCCAATTATAGTTCAATGATGAAAGATTCTGCTCGATGATTGAAACGTTTATCTGCACAAAAGTATTTGTGGTCGTTGTCGCGTTCGCAGGTGTCGGATCAGTGAAATTCAACTGCGGGGCGGTCGTATCTCCAGATGAGGTATAATTGATCGTCATTGTCCTGTTCGCGCTCGCGAATGAGGAATTCCCATCAGAACTATAAGCTAAACAGTTCCATGTATAATTCCCGTTTATCAGATCGAGCGTCCATGTCGTCGAGTTGCTTGTCCCTGTGATGTTCTTTGTCTGATTCAAGGTAAATGATTGGTTTGTCGAGTTAGTGATATACAAGCTGATGTTCACCAATGCGACATCATCTGTCGCAGAGCAGTTGAATGTGACATTCACCGGCGATGACGTGCTGTTCGAGTAGCCATCTGACGGCCAATTCAAGGAGACTGCCAGATTAATCGCGCTCGGAGTTGAATAGCTCACGTTCGAGGCATTCAGTTGATAGATTTTTTTATCGGAACTCCCTATGTAGACGTAGCCATTGGCGACTGCAGGCGCGCTATAGATCGCGTTGCCAGTTGTGTAGTTTCCTGCCTTTATGCTCACATTGGAGGCATTCAGTTGATATACCGCTTGATCATATCCTCCTATGTAGACATATCCGTCAGCTACTGCAGGGGAAGAGTAGACCTCGGCTTCAGTCGTGTAGCTCGCGATGAATTGGCTTATGTTGGATGCGTTCAACTGATAGACTTTTTTGTCATTGCTCCCTATGTAGACATATCCATAGGCGACGGCAGGAGATGAGTCGATCAAATCCTCTGTCGTGTAGTTCGCGATCAATAGGCTCACATTTGAGGCATTTAGCTGATAGACTCTATTGTCATAGCTTCCGAAGTACACATATCCGTTAGCCACTGCTGGAGATGAATAAACCTTGTCTCCTGTGTAGTATTTTGCTATCAATCGGCTGATGTTTGAGGCATTGAGCTGATACATCAGGTTATCGGCCCCTATATACACATAGTCGTTGGCTACTGCTGGGGAGGATCTGATATCACCGATGGTCTGGTATGTGTTGACGAGTCGGCTTATATTTGAGGCGTTTAGCTGGTAGACTTTGTTGTCCGAGCTTCCTATGTATACATATCCATTAGCTACTGCAGGAGATGAATATAATTGGCCACCTGTTGTGTAGTTTGCGTAGGATCGGCTGATATTTGATGCATTAAGTTGGTATACTCGATTATCTTGGCTTCCGATGTAAAGATATCCATTCGCGATGACCGGCGATGACCAATCTATAAACCCCGCTGTGGTGTAGCTCGCGATCAATTGGCTTACGTTTGACGCATTGAATTGATAGACCTTATTACCGCTGTTTCCTATATAGACATACCCATTCACGACAGAAGGAGATGAATATTCCAGATCATCGCTCGTTGTGTAGGTCGTTCGATATAATCCAGGGATTCTTTGGTAAGAGACCCCGTCCCATCTTGTGCGGTTGTTGTATCGCCCGAACATCCGCCATTCTGATGTGCCATTCGAGTCTGATGAAAAATCCGCATGAACAAAATCGATTGAGAATATGGATAGAATCAACATGAACATCACTAATCTGATATTCGGCATCATCTCTATTTTGTTTATATATTGCTTATATATGTTTCTTTGGCTGAAACACCTAAACAACATATATCATTCGTCGATAAACACCGCAAAACAATCAAATCAGCTTCTGGCAATACCTTGACAAAGGACAGCCACCGCAGACTGGTTTTGTTTTGCAATGCCTCTTAGCCAATCCGACTATCAAAGCGTGATACTCGTTGAAGACCCTCACATCAGGATCGAGATTCGCATGGAAAAATGATTGGAACTCTTCATACCACCATCCTTTATCTGCCAGACCAATCCGTGAGAATATCCTCCTTGTATAAGCATCGATGACAAAAACCGGCTTGCCAAGCGCGTATAACATGATAGAGTCGGCAGTCTCAGGCCCGATGCCGTCCAGGGAAAGAAGTTCCTCTCGGAGCGATATAATCCCTTTAGATCCGAGCTGCGATGGAGATCCATCATATTTTTCCATGAAATATCTTGAGATATGCTTTAGCCTCTGGCTCTTCTGATTATAATAACCAGCGCTACGGATCTTTTTAGCAAGAGAACCGATGGGCGCTTTGGATAACTTCTCGAAGCTGATAAGATCTGATCTATTCAACTCAAACAATGCCTTCTCGACATTGGTCCAGGCAGTGTTCTGGGTCAATATATGAGTTTTCTTTATGATTATAGGGTTTTGAATATTTCAGGTCGTCAAATGTCAGCCCTTCCGTTTCCTCCCGCCTTTGGCGAATTTTTTATACAAAGGGCAGAGTTTCCGGTCTGCCTGCTTTGAATAGAATCTCTTGGCGTGCTCCACGATGAGCGCGTGATATTCCTGATACGTCTCCAAGTCCGGCGTGATATTCTCCTCGAACAGGGCTTTGATCTCATCATATTCGTCCTTCTCGTCGATAAGCCCAATATGGGAGAATATGCGCCTCGTGTAAGCGTCGACGACAAAGGTCGGAACCTTGAAGGCATAGAGAAGCATCGAGTCAGCAGTCTCCTTGCCGACACCCCATATAGATAGTAGCTCGTCCCTTGTGGGAGTCCTTCCATTCAGCCCAACAAAGAACTTGGTGAACTCCTTGACCTTTCGGGTCTTCTGATTGAAGTAGCCGACTGGCTTGATCGCTTCCTTGAGCACATTCTCGTCCATAGACAGTATCGTCCGAGGATTGATCGCGTTGAGCTTCTTGAGGTTCGTCAGTGCCTTCTCTACCGAGGGCCATCCTACCGATTGCGTGAGCAAAGAGCCGAGACAAATCTCATACATCTGATTTGTCGTCTTCGGCAATGAATAATCTCCCGGATGATATCCTTGGACGCTTCCGGTCTTGGTTGGGTTTGAGCCTCGATAATCAACGAGCGGCCACCAGCCTTGAGGGCCGTAAGTGGTCTCTAATAGATTAAAAATTCTTATTACGTTGGTTATCTGCAACACCCCCGAAGTCAAAATATCTAATCTTATCCCTCATATTTGAGATATTTTTTATTTTCAGAAAGACCCCACTATCACAAGAGAATTTGAGATATGTGGGTAAGTCTGACTGCCGAGCTTTTATTTTCATCCATTCTCGTCTAGTCCCATCAATCACTGCGTCGGAATCTTCTATTCGAAGGGTATTCTCCCTCACATTAAAAGTTGGATTGAATATATCCTGCTGTTTCAGATAGTCCCATTGCTCGGTAAGTCTTGGCGGAAGCACATAGAACGTTCCAGAACCAACTTTATGAATGATTGATTCAAACACGTCTATCATCGTTTGATCTTCTTGGAGCAATAGATAATAATGATAGAACTCGGTCCTTAGTAATTGCAAAAGTCTATCTCGCTCTTCAGGAGTTATATTATGTAATCTGAAAAAAGAATCGTCTTGAAGCGGTATCTGTTTCAGAATTGAGCGATTTTCCCAAGTTTTTGAAAGGTTTTTATTCAGTTCTTTCATACGATTAAGTTTTGACTCATAGTTGTCTTTTTTATCTGGATCGATAAAGTCTAGATCGACTATCTCTTCCATTGCGAATACCTGTTTTTTTACAATTTCAAGATATTTATGCTGGGTTTTGAGTTCTGTGTTTTCAATTGAAAAATGTAGGGTTTTAGAGATGGAATTTAAGTCGCGCTCGACTTTTTGGGAGATTTCATTTAGGAACTTCTCAAATCGCGTCCAGATGATATCAAAATTAACTTCATAAATATAGGATTCGTAAGATCGAGTCTTGCGTGTCCTATCACCAAACTCAGCCCGCGCATTGACGATGTTGACGAGTTTTTCGGTTACTAGACTTTTTCTAAGTTCTTTGTTCTTGAGAGTCTTTTTTTTATCAGAGTGATTTTGATTATGTTGTAGGTGACGCCCAGAAAGATAGGCATTGAGAGTTCCCTTTGGATTGTAATGTACTATCTCCCAAGAACCACCCGCACCTTTTTTTGACTTTACCTTCGAGTCCAATTTCTCTCTGGTGTTGTCACCGCTTGAAATAGCACAGATTATCTTTAATACTGGGCGCTTCTTAAAGAGGTCAAGAACCTGGCCCGGCTTTCGCCCAGGACGTTTACGAGCATGCTTGTTTGCCATATCGATATACAAGATGTTTTCTCTGTGTATTTAAATGTTTAGTCAATTATACGTTAATATCAAATAGGTAATTATCATTCTGGCATATTACATATCGCTATGGACAAGCGAGCAAACATTGTTTCCTCAATCACAAAATACCTGATTGAGCGAGCGATTCAAGACGAGCTTTTCCAGCCGGAGGAAAAACATGATTTCGACAAAAAATTGGGTTAAAATGATTTACAAGGAAAACAACGAAACAGTAAGATGTATCCAAGGATGTCTAACTGAGAAGTCGGACTTCTTTCAAGTCGAAGGCGACAACAAGACGCTATTAGTCAATAAGCATAATGTGATTTCGATACATGCGTGCAAAGCAGGTGATTCAGATGGAAAACAACCTTGAGCTCCATCCCTTCGAGCGATTACATGGCGCTGTAAAGCGGGCATCACGTCTTACGGGTGAGCATTGGGATCTACCTCTTCGGGTAACTACTTACAAAATAGCGTCGATAGTACAACCCCGGGTCGCTTTCAAGATCAAAGGGTATGATTTCGATATTAGGATCAATTATGTACTTGCTGGTGATTCCAGTTCGGGGACAGCTAATCTAAAATATTTAGAACGAAGAATATGCGAGATCAGTCGCGAGACCATAATCTCTAACCAGCGTCCTTTTATTGATAGCGCCCCGACTAATGAGGAGCAGCTAGTTGGAACAGTGAACCGAATTCAAAAGAAAGGGTCGGATACAGAATATAATCCCGTACCTGGCGAGTTTGCGGCACATAATCTCTTTTTCGATGATTGTGATATAATGTTTTGCGGGACCAATGACCGAGCAAGGGCCATGAGGCATCGGCTCTTACAAGCAGCGGACACTATTGGCAGAAGCCCAATACATAAATGTCCCACCGGGGTGCCCGAAGATTATGCATTAGAGTATTGTCCCCAATGTAACATAACAATCCGGATACATCCAAAGAAAAACCAAATCCCTCAAGAGAACATAAGGACAGGGGTGTTCAAGAGGTTTTTGAGCGGAACAGTCGACACCCCGGAAGGATTTGAAGAGGCGGTTGTCGACTATAAATTTGGCCAATTGGGTGATTGCGAAGAACAAATGCGAAAAGTCGTGCGGGCGTTATCGGGACACGATACAGGGACGCTGTGCGTCTTGCCAGAGATATATGACTCTGTTGCAATAGGTTATATCAAGTCAATTCAAAGAGAGCTAAGAGGACTTAAAAGTGGTGGATATGTTTATCTCAAAGACGTCTGCGGCGAACTTTTTCTTAAATTAGCGGTCATTTTAGCAAAAAGCAGAGGCAGCCAAGAGATCTCAGAACATGATATGGGGCTCGCAGCATTCGACGCGACTGCATTCCTCAAGGATAGCCTTGAGTTTTGGGATAGATGGACTTCAGGGTCGGGGTTAAGGGTTAAGGATTATGATCCCATATCAGCGGAGATTCGTGGAATAATGATTAATCACCTTCGATGTGGGGGACATATCTCAAAGGAAACATCGACATGTTCAATGGGGGCGCTATGTAATGTGTCTTGCAAAAAAGTGTTTGGAGAAGAATTCATGTTAGATAGAAAAGAAGAAAAAGATAAGAAAACTTATGATGTTTACGATCACTTGAAAAAAGAAGGACGTGTCGGATACGCACAAGATGGGCAGCACGATAGTAAGGTATGGCTTAACCCTTAATCCTTAACCCTATAAATATCAAGAGGAATAGCAAGATGACCTTCCAACAAGGACAAAGCGGAAACCCAAGCGGAAACCCAAATGTCATAGAAGACACAAAAGGGAAACAGACCGGCCCAAAGACTTACGAAGGTAAGCTTCGTTCGACGATAAAGCGCGGCCTCTTGAAGACCGGCAAGTCCAGTAAGCTTGTACGGGAGCGATCTTGTGACACCTGTCCGTTGCGGCCTAAGACCCTACCCACCGGGATCACTATTAACTCCTGTCTCAGTTATGAGTCGGGACAAACCAGTTGTCCATTGGATATTGTCGCTTGGGTTGAGCGAGTGAAATTTTACCTCATGTCTGCCGATTTGGGGGAGGCAGAGGCCTTGAGATTCCTTGCTGCCGAAGCCTACGCCAATGCCACACAAGCCAATCATTTCGAAACCGTGACCCAAGGTCGTCCGGGAATGATGGGATTAGCCCATATGAAACTCGTGATGGATGCACTTGGAAAGGCGGGTGATTTGAGAGTTCAGGAAAGAAAAATAACACCCGAGACCTCAGAGAAAAAATCATTCTCTATGCGCGACATTCTTCAACAACTTGACCGTATGAAAGATGGTCATCCAAATGACAACAGCTTCGTGATTGAGGTTCCTTCAAAGTAATGGTTTCATCCGTTTGTAGACCTGTTTTCCGAGAGGTGTGACACGATATAGTTTGATTCGTCGATCTCGGGGATTCAGGCACTCGACGACACCAATGTCTACTAATTCTTTGAAACATCTTGCCATATGGCTCTTATACATACCTGTCCTCTTCTCAAGTTCAAGAGATATCGAAGGCTCTTTTGACTGAGCGAGGCTCGCCAATACAGCCCTTCTGTTTTTTCCGCGCATCACAAATGCGAAACTTCCGGTTCTATCGTCCATAACGTCAAAGGGAGTTTTCGTGTTTGTAAGGCGATATTACCATCCCAGTTACCAAAATGTTTATAAACGAAAGGACGCCGCAGTTACCAAATATGAGGGGATTAATATCCCGGAGCGATGAGGACTATGGAAAATAGAATCTGTATTTTGTTGATAATCATTTCGCTATTCTTGGTTTCTTGTGGGTCACATCACGGATACTCTCAAACAGCAGATATCAGCTTCGATGGTGTCGAAATCAAAATTTTGGAACATGCATTAATCCCCCCGGGTATTTTTCAGTCGACATTCAAAAATGGCAGTCACGAATATTTTCGGATAAGATTATCCGGAAGCCCAAGTGAGCGCTTTATGGGCTCAGATATCTTCTCGGTTATGGAAGTGTATGGGCCATCGGATGCCTATGGTAACAGTATCTGCTATCAAGAAAGACCGCTGTTCCTATCTCAATGGAATAAGGACGTTATCGTCGAGGATAATCTGATAGTAGATGCAGTGTTCACCTGCCTCAATGGTCCCTCAAAACGAGTGGTCTTCAAGACATCAAAGAACAATCTATATGCGCAAGTTGGCGACAAATGGGATCTAAATCCGGGTGGTCTAAGCGAAGAAGCTAAAACACTATTCTCTAGTGTTCAGGTTGAGGATAATAAAAAGCAAGCCGCATTAGAAGAACAGCAAAGAAAACAGCAGGAGCAGAATGCTCAAGAACAGAGAATGATTGATGAAACGCAGAAGAACTACACCGTGCGATATGATAAGTGTGTAACCGACGGCGAATCGCTCAAGCCCTGTCTCGCAAGTGCAAGAAAGGACTTAGAAGAAGAATATCAGCAAGAGAATGCGTATGGAGCTGGTGACAACTTCAACATCGAGAAAAAGATGGCTCCCGCAGAAAAGCGATGCAAGCAATGGGAAGAATCAGACTGCCGAAATGCAGCACTCAAAGCTGTCTGCTCGAATAACGACTTATGCGCCTACATCAAAAAATGAGTGAAGGGGGGGCTGAAAAATGCGAATAGAAATAGAGGGCGTACTTCACGTCTTGTGCCTACCTCGCAAAGGGATACAAATCTACAAAACCAAAAGATACGGAGTGTGAACCTACGATGACAGAAAAAACATTTTGCAAAGCTTGCGGAAAACAAATGGATCCTCGCGCAGATATATGTGTGAAGTGCGGAGTTCGCCAAAGTGGCAGTTCAGGGGAAAAAAGCAGAACCACTGCTGCATTATTTGCGCTATTCTTGGGAGGTATTGGGGTTCACAGATTTTATATCGGCGATACAGCAAAAGGAATTCTATACTTGGTGTTCTGTTGGACGTTTATTCCGGGAATTATTGCGCTAATCGAAGCAATCAGATGGTTTAGTATGAGCGACGCTAAATTCCATGAGGATATCAAGAACATAGGTAAATAAACCTCCCGCCAGAGCAGAATTCAGGGGTATCGAATCCCTTTCGGACTGAACCCTATTTGATTGAGATGGAAGCAGAGGTGTTAAATAGACGTGGGTATATCTGCAGGGAAGGGGTGCACAGCGTGGTCTTATTCGACAACGATGAGGAATCTTATCTCGCTTGGTTAGATCAAAATCCGACTGGATGCGTGGTCAATATCCTCAAGAGCCGACTTCCAGGATTGGCGACATTACATCGAGCAACTTGTAGAAAAATAAGGGACTACAACAATATGAGCCGACCGGGTGGATTCACGACGCGACAATATGCGAAGGTATGTGGAAGTACCCCTCATGAGGTCGAAGAGGAGGTCAGAAGAGAGCTGAATTCTGACCGAGGTCTTCATCAGGGCAGCTGTTGTTATAGGTGATTGATTATTTTGCTCTGCGGCTATTCCCGCTAGAGCGGGTCCGAGGGATAGGAACTTAGCTCAAGACAAATTAATTTAAATAATCAAGACTAATATCAATAAAGTGATGGTAAAAGCCGGCCAGCGATGCGCCTCATATTCAGCTATGTGGTTAGTCCTAGTCCTGTTCTGTACGAACTGCCTCTTTTTGTATATCTCCCCACCAGACTACAAATACGATGACATCAAGATCTCTCAAAACAATACCACTGGAGTCGTCCCAAGGGCTATCCCTTCAACACTTTTTTCACCGACGATACAACCCACAAATATTGATGGGATTCTCATGTCTTGGATTTACAACCTTTCGCGCTATGACTTGGTCTGTTTTGAAGATCAAGGCACAGAATCAATAAACAAAGGTGGTGTTATTCAAACCATTGTTGATGTAACGGTTACAGTAGACAACAGAACCATATATCCTGTGAGCCCAAAGGTATGTGTTGATGTGATCTCGACTCAAAAACAGTTAGAGTATCAGTGGAATTTCAACGGCCGTAGTTATTTCCTGATGGATTACCCGGGCCCATTAGGAGTGGGGTTGCGCACACATGTGGTCGCTTATCTTACTCATAAATCACGTCCTGCACGGTTTGTGGCATTCCTGATCATT
>Ga0074195_1003298_pt1 | contig 15582 bp, 20 predicted proteins | sample EPASupsiteHSE623_FD_64525 | JGI IMG/M metagenome (GOLD analysis project Ga0074195, IMG submission 64525) | Bioremediated contaminated groundwater from EPA Superfund site, New Mexico - Sample HSE6-23 | ecosystem: Environmental > Aquatic > Deep subsurface > Groundwater > Contaminated ...
TTTAACTTCTTTACTCCTGTTTTGTAGAGGGAGTAGATTTCATCGGAGGTGAGGGCTTTGCCGTTGAAAAAGAAAATATCATCTAAAGAACCTGTTAAGAAGTTATATCCATCTGCACGCCCTCCAATTTCAAAACGATTAGCGGTAGTATTCCAAGTTCCTGTAGTGGTGTTGTCAGTTCCTAATAAATTTCCATCTAAATATAATGAAGCGATTGTTCCAGTGGCGTTATAAGTACCAACTATAAAATGCCAAACTCCATCTGTAATTACTGACCCTAATCCTGAAACTGTTAAATATCCAGCTCCTGCCGTTTGCCATAAATTAAATTGTGCTTTACTATCGTCCATTATTTCCAAACCCCAAGAATATGAGGATGGTGGTTGATTTGCTTTAGTTACAATACTTTGTCTTGTTGAAGCTAGACTGGACTTTACCCACCCACCAACACTAAAAGTACTAGATGGAGCTAAATCTGCATCATTATCAACATAATAGGCATCATTTCCATCAAAAGCACAAGCACCTCCAAATTTACCTGAAGCGTCTTCTGCTGGGTCTGAGATAGCGGTTAGAGTGTGTCCTCCTGCACTTGAGTCAGTGGTCAAAGCTCCTGTTGAAAACTTGTAATAAGCCTTAAGTGTCGCATCTGTCGCCAACGCTGTACTAGCTATCTCTTGACTACCCATATAGACTCCGTTGACCTTCTTTATTTTTTGAGCCATCTTACGTCCTTTCTATTGCATCTAATCCTGGTTTGAATATCATGGTATCTGCAGATAAGGCTATTCCTACAGGAAACACAACGTCATCTGTTCCAGTGGGTGCAGTCTGGGAAAGAGTGTTACCTGTCGTGGCGGTTACGGTAATGTAAATTAGTCCTCCAACCGTCCAGTTCCAAGTGTCATCTCTGGCTACTCCATATAACAGCCAGTTTCCGGTTCCAGATGTATTGATTAAAGTATCAGCACACATCACCAAGCCAATTCCTGAGGCAATTGCATCTGCATCCACCATAGTTGCTTGACTGCCCGTCCCCACGTAACAAACATCACCAAAATTGACACTTCCCGTAGAAACCAACCGCATTTTCATTCCATTAGAGCTGTGATCTGTGGCTGGGGAAACTAAAAATAAATCATTTTCTACATCTGTTATAGTTTTAGCAGTTATATTCATTGCAAATTGATCCCCTGTCGCAATGGTTCTGGTTCCCGATGATTCAGCGTTTCTAGAGATATATAAGGTTCCCGCTGTTGCTTTTCCTACAACTCTTACAATTTCAGCATTATCATTTAAAGGGATGGTTCCTGTTGGCCAATCAACACAGTTATAAGCACTTGAAGTTCCAGGGTCGGGGAATCTATCGAAATAAGTTGTTCCGATTACGATGGTTGTTCCGGTAGTCGCTGGAGAGGGTGCGGTTACAACTGTTCCGTAAGCAAAGTTAGAGTGTGTATCATACATATTAAGCTCCTAGTTTTTTTAATTGCCAATATCTTTTTGTCTCAAGTCTTGTCTTTTCTTTGTGGCATTCTATGCACAAAGTTTGGCCATTGTTTATATCGAACCTCAATTCTGGATAATCAGTAAATCTTTTAATATGATCTGCATGAAGGTAGCCACCAACTTGTCCACAAATACAACAAATATAATTGTCTCTTTCAAAGACTGACTTTCTCCATTCTTCATACTCTCTTGACTCTCGGATTTGTTTGTTGATCGGAGTTATTCCACCTTTCCATCTAGGGTGTTTTTCTTTTGCCTGACAACCGATGTGAGATCTTGAAAGATTTTCTAACCACTCACCAGTTATTTTTTTACCGAAAGTTGGGTGGTTTTCTCTTCTATTTCCCACTCCGTGGCATTTATTACTACAAAATTTAGCATCTGGACTGTTAGAGTGTCTTCTAAATTCAATTCCACAGGATTGGCATTTTTTCAACAAAGGAGTTTTGACTAGTCCTTTTATCTGGCATTCATGAGAACAATACTTTCTTCTACCCCACTCTGGATTCCCACAGGTTGGTTTTTTGAAGTATGTTTTTCCACAAATAATACATTGTTTATTCATCCTATAATCTAACTACCCAAAAATGCTATATCCCAGGTGACAACCAAGACATCATTCGCCCCCTTATTTACTGTTGGACTAATAGTTCCATGAGCTACAAAGAAATTAGTTCCAGAAGGGGTTCCATTCCCGTCAGCACTAGGGTTCATGTTGGTATATCCAACTCTTGTTATTCCGTTGGCGGTTGCATATCCAGCCCCGAAAGTTCCCACTAGCTGAAGGTTGGCAGGCGTACCAGAATTGGTAATTGGATTAACAGTTCCTTGTCCTGCTGCTGCCGATCCGTTACCAGAGAAAGGACTTCCCACCCAAGTATTACCCTTAGCGACATTGGTCGAACTTGTACCCAAAACCATTAAATGTAAAGTAGCCGCACCTTGATCAGACAACTGATCAACAAAATACTGATCTCCCTGCGTGGTAACAATATTACAGGCAGAACCTAGTTGTTTTAAGTTTCCACTTCCATCAAACAACTTATAAGTGACGTAACCTTTTAGTCCGATTTTGTTTTCCATATTTATCCTTGTTTGGCTCCGTAATAAAGATTGAACGTGATTATCCTGGCAGCAGACTGAGTTCCGCTGGCGGTAGCGGTTAAGGTTAAAGTTCCATCAAAATACGAAGGGGTTCCAAATGGGGGAACAACTGCTTTAGCACTTTCATTAATTGCGGTGGAAGAGAAGATCGTGCCTCCTAAATTATCTACTCCTAAAACTGTAGCCGTTCCTGTTCCTTCAAGGGCTGGAACGCTGACCACTATTGGGCTTAATATACCGTTAAGGTAAATGCTGGTAGTTCCTGCTGTTACCGTATCGGATGTTGGGATTGTTATTGTTCCCGGTCTTACTGTGGGGATCATGTGTTATTTAATATTTTTATAATTATTTCTATTGAACTTTACCATTGAGTTGTTTTTCCACTGTCTCAGACTTTCTATTCTGTGACAATTGGGACATAATAATTCTAAGTTTTCTCTATCGTTGTTATCGTGATCTCCATCTATGTGATTAACATCAAAGAATCTAAAGTCATTATTTATCATTTCGCATTTATTACAGGTTTTTAGAAATTTAATAAAATGTTTTCTATAAACCCATTGCTTGTGTATCTTTCCACCACCTTGCATTCTCCGGCTAAATATACATTTATACACCATCCCATTTTTAACTATTTCTATATCATTTCCACAGAAATCACAATCAGCCATATTGTTTGCTTCGTCAATGTTTTTTAGTTTGTGAATCCATTTACCCATATTTTTTATACAAAAAAGGCGGTTTCGCCGCCTTCTATCGCAAACTTTGTCAGCCCATTACGTCTGATAAAGTATCATAAACTATTTTTTGCTTTCTGTCAAAACATTCAATGATGCAAATTCTCCCTTAATTTTTATCGCCCTTTCCTAAAATTTCAAGTTGCAGACGTTCGAGCATTGGTTTCCACTTTTCCTCGTAAATAGTATCAATATTAAAATTTTTCTTAATATGATTTCTACAATCGGTTTTTACTTTTTTGGGATTTTCTTTAATTATTTTATATACTTTCTCCATTTGTTCATATAACGAATTGACATCAGCAGGATAAACCCACGATAAGTCATTAGTATATCTTGGCTTGTCTGTCTTGCACTTGAAACCAGTTTTACCCTCGATAATTAATTCTGGCATCGAGTGACAATCGTTTACAATTACTGGTATCCCGGCACTTTGGGCTTCTACCACGGTTAATCCGAACCCTTCAGTTTGGGACGGGTGTAATAAGCAGTCAAACATATTCATCTCATCGTTTATAGTGTGTGAGTCCGACATAAATACCGCTTGATATGGATTCATCATTAAAAGTTTGTCTCCAATTCCTAAGCTCTGAGCAAATTGTTGAACAGGAAACGATTGAGGACCCATCTGCTGAGTGTGTATAAAAAGAAGTGCCTCTGGATGTTTGTCGGAAAACAGTTTAAAGGCTTCCAAGGCCTCCTGAAATCCCTTACGAGGAGGATTCTCTTTATTAGCAGCCACCATCCCAAACACAAACTTGTCTTCGGGGATATTAAACTTTTTTCTTGTTTCTAACCTATTTAATGGCTTGAAAATTGTAGTATCCGTGCCCTCTAATATTAAAGTCGATGTGAAACCTGCTCTTTGTAGAGCTTTCTGACCAAATGAGGAAAAGGTAATTATTCTATATGCGTATTGTAATTTCTCCAAGACCCCCTGAGGGACAGGATCTTTGTCGATCGGAACATAAGGAACCCATGTCTTGAGCTGTCTTAATCTTTCCGTATTTAATGTCCACACGTCCTGAAAAGTAAATACAACGTTAGATTGAGAATGTTGCCCATGAGCAACGATGGCATCAGATCCCCAGGGATCATCCATCGTTGGGTAACACTTAAGTTTTAAGTCTTTGAACCTGTCATCAATTAGGTCTTGGCCATAAAGATTGACTGGAAAACCGTTTATGCCCCAGAACGAATTACAGGCAACGGGCCACTTATCTTCTAAAAATCTAAACAAAAGGTCTCTTGTTTCTACCCCATAACCAGAGTTTGTGTGCGGACCATTTGAAGACCACAGTATCCTCATCCGTCTATCTTTTAATGTTTCAGTGCACTTCTTCCCCATGTTGGTGTTTTAATATGGCAAGGAACACAGAGTGTTCTGCCGTTTGATAATTCAAAGCGCAATTCTGGATGTGTAGACCACGGTTCTATGTGATCTGCTTGTATTTTTTTGCCAACTTGACCACATATCTGACAAGTATAGGCATCTCTTTCAAAAACGGAGGTTCTCCAGTCAATATACTTCTTGAGTTTTTTTATGTCCTTTCTTTCATCTTTAAACTTACCGCCTTTCCAGTTTGGATGATCCTTACCATACGCCAAAAATTTTACTCTTGGTTCAATGCCTCTTTCTTTACAAGTCTTGCTTATTTTTTCGTTTGTTTCTTTGGGTCTTTTTTTTCCAAGCCAGAACCTTGATTTGTTTGTTCTATTTTGACATAGTCGTGAACAAAACTTAGCTGTATTTTTTCTAGTATTGCCTACCAGAAAATGTTGGGAACAATGTAGGCAGACAATCTCAATCATTTGATTAGTTCGCCTATTTTATTAACAACTTCTTCTGTAAATCTTGTTCTTATATTAGGTTTTGTTTGCCCCCCACCTAGATGTATTACGCATAATTTCCTATCTCCGATCATCAAGTCGTTCCCTTTTAACTCCGTTGTGTGCCATAGGGGTTTTGCTGATTCCCCATAGATGTTTATTCCCTCGTCTAAGTTTCGGATCTTGTAATTCATATAGTCCGAGGCGAGAATGTTAAGTAAATCTTGTTCCCTCATCTGATATCGGTCAAAGTGTTCCGATTGGCACAACCTAAACCAATGTAGAACAAATTCTTTGCTTTTTAAGACCACAAGACCGCAATTAAAATAAGGATGTATGTCCCAGCAAGCAATGGGGTAGGTGGGATCATTAAGGACACATGAAGCATCATAGTCACCATCCCATATATCCGAAAGACTACCCGTGATAATTTGATCCGCATCGAGCTTGCATACTTGGTCATAACCTTCATTAAATAATTTCATTGCTAATATTGGAGTCGCACGATAATAAAACTTCGGATCCCCTAGACTTTCAACAAACTTCTGGTCGAATAATCTCAGCTCAATGTCGGGATGAAACTTATTAAGAGAGTTTTTAAGTTTCTCATAATGAACAAGATTGTTATTGTCAGCAATGGTAAAAAAGATACGTTTATTCATCTTTTACGTCATCAGTTATTAAACATGAAGTAGTAAGTAACATACAACCAGCACTTACAGCATTTTGCAGGGCGGTCTTGGTAACTTTAACTGGATCTAATATTCCTGACTTGATTAGGTCTTTAATTTCCCCATCCATAACATCTATACCCATTGGATACTTAACCGACTGCATTTTACCCCAAATTTCAGCGTAGTCATATCCTGCGTTCTCTGTAAGCCTTTTAAATGGCGATTTAAGTGCCTCACGGAGTATGTTGGCTCCCTTAGTATCAAAGTCTTTCCAGAAGCCGTTTTGGGATACTTGCAGCAAGGCTATTTCCCCACCAGCAATCACGCCATCTTCAATAGCGGCCTTTGTGGCGTTAATGGCATCAATAACCCTTTCTTTTCTTTCTTTTACCTCGGTTTCGGTATTTCCGCCCACCCTTATAACAGCTACTCCACCAGATAGTTTAGCTAGGCGTTGTTTTTTGATCTCTTTGTCGTAATCTATACTGGAATTTTTAATTTGTTCTCTTAATTCGGTCAGTCTTCCATTAACATTATCGTTTTTCTCCCCTACAAACACGGTTTTGTCCTTAAAAGAAATGATTTTACTAATTGTTCCCAACTCTGAAATATCTACAGACTCTAATTCCCTCCCAGTATCACTTAATATGGCCTTACCACCGGTCAAAATCGCTAAATCTTCTAACTCGTCTTTTCTGCGATCTCCAAATGATGGTGCCTGAATAGCTAGAATGGGTAAATTAGAACGAATTTTATTTATAACAAGGACTGCCAGAGCTTCTTCTACCACCTCTCCAGCAATAATAACAAGCCCTCTAGATTGTTCCGTCTTAAAGAACTTATCTAGAAATGGCAGTATCTCATGTGCATTGTTTAGTTTCTTATCAGTAATCAAAATATATGGATTATCTAGTTCACACTCTTGTTTTTCCTGGTTCGTAATAAAGTAGTTTGAAAGGAAACCCCTATCTATCTCCATTCCTTGTTTGTAGTCAATTTTAGTATCAAACGAACTTCCTTCTTCAACCGTAATTACCCCATCCTTGCCAGTCTTTTTAATAGCCTCAGATACTAACTTGCCTATATTCTCGTCCGCAGAAGAAATTGTGGCTATTTGTTCTATTTCTTCGTCTTTAGATATCTTTTTAGTTAATTGATTCAGACTTTCTAAACACTTTGGTAAAACAACTTCCATTTCATTTTTTAAAGTCATTGGATTAAGGCCTGCTTCAACAGCCTTTATCCCTTCATTAATTATATTTTGACCAAGGATTGTAGCGGTGGTAGTTCCGTCTCCTGCATTGTCGTTGGTCTTAATGGCAGCCTCTTTTAATATCTCGGCTCCCATGTCAGCAAAGTAATCTTTTAAATTAATTGACTTAGCCACACTTACACCATCGTGCCAGACAATTGGTGGTCCATATGGTTGATTGACGGCAACGTTTCTTCCTTTGGGTCCGAGAGTACTTGAGACAGCGTTTCCTAAGACATTTACCCCCTTTAATAATTTTCGTCTGGCTTTAGTTCCAAACAAGACTTTTTTTGCTATTTTCATTCGATTGTTGCTAGTAATTCATTAAATGCGACAATTAGATATTCCTCCCCCTCATGGTTCAATTCCTGATTGGTCCACTTTTTGTAAACAACAGTTTGACCAGCCTTAACAGGACATCCTTCGGTAGCTGTCTGGCCACCACAAGCAATCACAATTCCTTTCATGGGTTTATCTTTGGCACTTTCTGGTAAATATAGTCCTCCAGCACTCTTTCCGTTATCTTCTATTGGTTCTACCAAGATATATCCTGGAAGTGGTTTAATCATATTTTTATAGCTACAAATAAATGTGATGATAGATCTACCTTAAAACCATTTCTTTCAAACACTTCTTTTATCAAATCTCCATATCCATGATCTTCACCAACGGACAAGGTTACTTTTTGTAGTGCTTCGTCAATATCTGCTGCTAATAATATGTCTTTTTCTGAACTTTCAACATCCATTTTTAGAACGTCTACTTTCTCTATGTTATTTTCTTTCAAAAATGTATTAAGTGTCTTAAGTTGTATTTCGACCGTCTTATCATCGTTTATATTGGTAACAGAGCTTCCTCCAAATCCAGAAGCGTGCAATAAACCACTTCTGTTCTTTGACGAAATGGCGACAGGGAAAATCCTGATTGTATCATCTAATCCATATTGGCTTATCATAGTTTTCATTACCTGAAATGGTCTGGGGTCTGGCTCAACGGCATAAATTTTAGAAGCGAAAGGTAAACAATAAAAACCAAATTCACCCTCATAGGCACCAAGATCAACGATTGTTAATTTTGGTTTGGCCTCTTTGTAAACCTCATCAACAAATATTTCATTTATAAACCGACCATATCCTGTTGAGTCTACTCTCTTTCTGTTGAGTTCTTCGTATAAATCTAAGATCATTTTTTAATAGCTACCAGTATAGAGGCATCATTCTCTATTTTTTTAACTTCAAATTCGTTATTAGTTAAAGCATCAATGATTTGGTTAGGGTGCCTTCCGTTCCACGAGTGTGTTTCGGTGACGATCACATCAATCATTTTAGCTACTTTGCTAAACCCTTCAGAAGAAAATATCTCAACCTCCGCTCCTTCCGTATCCAGTTTCAACAAATCTACGTGAGTAATTCCATTCTCCTCAAACAACCTATCCATCGTTACCGCTTCTACTTTTTCGGTGTCTGGAGAATCGGAAACGACGGCGTTGAGAGAAAACATGGTCTTGTTTTTATTGTGGAAGAAATCAAAAAATCCATCTTTACAATAAACAGCTTTCTGAATGGTTTTGATCTTGTCGGTTAATTTATTGAAATCCACCATTGTGTTAAGAATGGTGAAATGTTGAAGTGATGGTTCAACCGACAACACCTTTCCAAAGTGACTAAAATAGTATGACGTAACGCCAATATTGGCTCCTATATCAACAATTTGAAGGTCTTTTTTATTAGATAAATATGGGTCGTAAATTCTATCTTTGTAAACCTCTGCAAACTGATGTCCTAAATAATTATCAAAAATTGGGGGATTAAAAAAAACTGCGTGTGGTCTGTTAATTATACCGAAATCATTCTGTAAACCATTTTGTTTTACTTCTGCCATGTCCTAATTATACCAGAAAAAAGAAAGAGCCTCTTCCGAGGCTCAATCTTTCCCCTATCAGTCGAGCTGATTATACAGCCTGTGACAGATTCCTCACAGTCCCATTGGGATAGAGTTCACCAGCATATCTGGGTTTAACCCAGGCTGTAATTGCAGAAGTACCGTTGAGTGTAGCCGCTGGGCGGATAGCACTACGAGGTACATTAACGAAAGCCGCAATAGTACCACCACCATAAGTAATTGCACCAGTTCCAGCCTGCATACCCAAATGAACGACATCGGTTGTTCCGTTAAGTTTAATAGGAAGCCCTATTAAACAACCAGTACCTGGAACAAATCCTACTACGGGAGTTCCAACACCTGCCGAAGTTCCATAGTACATAGTACCTGAAGTAATCTGAGCGAAGATCATTGATCCCACAACGGTTCCACCATTATCAGCTGATCCAAAACCAAGAGATTCAGTAACTGTAATTCCGAACTGATCCACACCATTAACAATAACAGTTCCAGCCTGGCCTGTAGCTGAACCAGGAAAAGAGAAGTTAAGATTGCGGGGGGTGTCTGGAAGCCTATTTCGGATACCAAGAGCAACAGTATCAGCTGTTCCCGATGTTCCGCCGTGAGCTAAGAAACCGGCATCAATCTGGGGTCTGAATTGAAATACCTCATAACGATCTATCTCGTCTGGAGATACAAGTTGACCACTGATTTTAATTGAGGGCAAATCGAATGCTTTTAAAGACATAGTATTTATACATAAATCTAGTTAATGATTTATGTCGTTAGTTCCACCTCCTTTCAACGATTTCATATACCTGATAACCATAACTCTTTGTATTGTGGAAATGCCTATTTTTTTGCATAGTTGTTTGAAGTTATAGACTTTATAGATTCTACGCCTTCCCCTGTTTCGTCTCGGCATAAAATCTATTTATTCGTTTTGTTAATTTTTCGCCAAGCATAGCACTTTTTTTAAGATTATCCATTAATTGATGGCCTTTGAAATAAGCTATCTGCTTTGGGCCAAAGAATTTATTTACATCTGAAGTAGTGTTTCCAGTTTTAAGGGCTTCTACATAAGTTGCAACAGCCTCTGATCGCTCCTTTATAGCATCATTAAACGCACGTTGTTTTTTACGCCATAATTGCTCCGACCTTTTAATTGTAAAGTCGATTACTTCTTGGTTTCTTTTAGGATCAAAGTCTGGATCTGGATTGACATTGACAAACTTGTAATCCTTTGGACTAATTATCGTATCTTTCATAAAAGGTAAAGAATCCTTAAATTCCTTACCTTTGTCGGTTTGATCAGGTGTTTCTAAGATTTATGTGTTCCTCTTAAATTGCCTGTCTAGATGTCAAACCGACCAAAAACATCGTTAATCAGTCTTGCGAGTTGATTGACCATTAGCCGCTGGGGAAACACAGAGCATATTTGCAAACCAAACCATAGTAGCTTGGTATGTAATAGTGTTCTGGAGTCTCAGCAAAGGCTCACCATCTCCACCACTAATCCAGTTCATGGGTTCTACTTGAAGTAGAGTCCACGTATCAAGGTTAATGACGAAAACAGCACCATCTGGAACGTCATAGTCTAGGAAAACTCCAACTCTACCAGCACCAGCAGCAAACTCAAGACCTGTATATCCACCGAGCAAGTCGGTAGCATTCACAGTTCTTCTCATAGCGGTCAAAATATCTCCGTATTTCTTATACAGACTCTTGTTAACCAAGATGATATATCTGTCTCCGGCTTGTGCATACTCTCTTGCAGAGAGATATGTGTCTTCCATTGAAGATAGAGTCAATGCTTCTGAAGCTGACCCGAATTGAGGGGTCCAGCCCTGGACGTTTCGTGCTAACCCTGCATAGGTAGAAGTACCCGTAGATGACGAAAGAGCGGCCTTAAGACCTCCAAATTCGGAAGTCCCAGCACCTTCATTCGAGCCATCTTGAATGTAGAGAGAGTCGTTAGCTGCTAGAGAGAGAGTACCTGTGAATTGAACTGAAGTTCCAGTAACTGCCGAAACAGTACCATCAACAGCTCCACCCGTACCAACTCCTAATCGTTGTCCAGCTGCTAGATACTTAACTGGGGAAATATCCCCATTTATCGTACCATAGACATCCTGAACACGGCCATCATCAACAGTAGAAGCTACAAGCTCAACAGCAGCCTCGGTTCCTGAAACAGAACCTCCAGTTGCTCTAACTTGAGCTATAACGCCGATACCATCTCCATACATCATACGGTTTACGTGCCTACCAAAGTCGCTGGCCAAAGTTTTTGCCTGATTTTCGAGGGCCGATTCAACCGCACCCTTCGATGTCTTGGTCGCATCCATCGCTAATTTAGAGATGTCAAACGCACCAGTGACAGTTTTGACAGAAACTGTACCACGGCTATATGAAGCACCACTCGAAGAAACTACATTATTACCATCATCAGCGAGATTAGCAACTCCACCATGACGAGATGTACGAACAGGAACAACAAATTCATCGTTGATGAAATTGTCGCTTGAACGTTGCATCTGATCAACTAGGATTTTCTCCTTAGGAAAGTTGTCTCGGATGTAAGGTAAAATGATTTCTTTGAGGGCCGCAGAATAGTCGCTTAAAATCATTGCCATATTGTTTTTTATCCTTTCTTCGCCTGGTTAATTATTAAATCTCTCTCTCAGCAGCGATCTAAGATTTGAGGACGTAGCAATCACTTCTTCTGGTTCTTTACCCCCAGCTGTGGACGAAGTAGTAGTGTGGAAACCTGATGGTTTAAGCTTTTCTAGTTGTTGTTCTTTCCAAGCATCTAATTCTTCTTCTTTCATGATTTTGTAAGCCTTTTCTGGACTTTTAATTCCGGAATCAAGCATAAATTGGAGTAATTCTTCATCTGTAACCTCTGGTTTACCATCTTTCTTTATTTCAGCAACTAAGTTGCGGGTTTCGTTTAGAATCTCTTCACCTTGTTTACGTTGCTGGTAGTAAGTTTCCAGATCTTCATCTAAAACTAAGCCAAGTTTTTTAGCCTCTTCACGAGCTTGTTTGCGGGTTTGTTCCCAATCAACTTCTTCCTGTGGTTTGTTTCTTTCAGCTTCTAATCTGGCTTGTTCTTCCTTTTCTTCCCTAAGAGCTTTTAGTTCTTGGGTCGTTTTAGTATATTCAGGCATTAACCTGTCAATCTTAGTATTCCACTTCGATTCCAGCTCCTCAGCACTCTTACCAAGACCAATTAGATGATCTAATTCAGCTTGATCGTACTCGGCTTCTCCGACCTTGATTTTTGTTACTTCTTCTTGAATTTGTGTTTCCACTTTTGTTTCTTCTTTATCTGGCATTTATATTCACCTTCCTTCCTGTATTTAATTATTAAACCAGTGAACTCGGTTATTAAAAAACCCGCCCCTTAGGCGAGTCTTCTGATACTCTGTGGCACACTCTTTTGTTGTGCTATCGTATCTTACTTTAATTTTAAGGCCCTGTCAATTTATTTCTTCTTAGACCGTTTAACCATACTAAGAGCAATGGCCACCGCCTGTTTTTGGGGTTTACCTTCATGCATGATCTTTTTAATCTTTTCGCTTACCATTTTATCCATCATTACTGACCTCCTTTGGTTTGTTGTCCTTTATCCTTGATAATAGTTTTAGCTGCTTCTTCTGCTTTTTGTTGCATAATAGCCTCAGGACTTAACTCGATTCCCGCTTGTGCTGCCATTTGAACTTGACCCTCTGGTGGCATATCCTTAAAAGAGATTGATTCACTTGGACTCTTTATAGGCTGATTCATTTTGTCCATCATTCCTGTATCTTTAATAGCCTCTGCCATTCCCAGTTTATTCTCATCTATTCTTTGCTGTTGGTTTGGTAGAATTTCAGACCCAGATAGATCCTTCATTACTTCGGCCATAGCTAATTTCATAGCATCTATTTGTTTGGGTGAAAGTCCTCCAATTACTTCCGAACTATCCATAGCATCCATAAATTCTCTGAGAGATCCGAATTGGTAAGTCTCCATTAGTTTCTCGATAAATATCTTAACGGCTTCTTGTGGTAGGTATCCGGCCTCAGCCAGTTTAATCATGTAATCACCCAGTTCCCTTGCACTAGCCTTCTGACCTTCCTTAGTGAACCCTAGACCAGACTCAACCTGAATGTCTACACCACAATTACCATAAATTGGAATTGCATTTGGTTCTTCTAATCCTAACTCTTTGTACTTACTTAGGGCTGTAGCACCAATAATATCAAAGTATTTAGGCTCACCTTTTTCTAATAACTGAACCTCCTGAGGTTTAATAAAATATTCGTCGGCTAACTCTAACATTCTCTTGGTAATTCTCCTAACTGTCTGTCTCAGTCTTTCTGCTGAGACTACAAGTCCAGAGTATTCAGTTTCTTTTAATGATTCGATAGCTTGGTATCCCTTAACCCCTGATGGAAGTTTCCCTAATGTTGAAAGCGAAACACCCTGTTCGTCAATTAGAGAACCTAGATATGAAATAAAGTTAAAAATGAAAGCTGGTAGGGGGGCTATCTGAGCCTGAGTAGGTGGTGTTTGAGCGTATTCAAGAACTTGACCACCTGCTTGGTTAGTAAACTCAATCTGCTCACCCTGTCTCTTTATCCAAGCACCTGCAACCATTGTATTTGTGTACCTCTCAACTCTACTTACAACCATATCTAAACTCTTGTTTTGAGGAATAAACCTCTCAATCATTGAGGTCTTGTAAATTGGTCCTGGTTCCATTCTAAAATCTACGAATGGATATTCCTTTAAAGTAATGTATTTATCTTTAAGGGTAACATTGGCGGCAGTGAAAACTTGTCTCAATACATAATCTCCTTCTTTTTTACCAGCAAGAACTTTGTCGGCATCATCTTGTAGTTTAATTCTTTCAATATTGTCTGCTTTTAATCTTTCCTTAATAAAAGCTTCTTTTTGAACCAAAGTAACACTTGCCTCAGTCCCCATTCTCATACCATATCTAGCTCTTTCATAAGCATCCTTAATGTCTGAGGCCGCTTGGCGGTTATCGGCTGTTAGTTTAGATCTTAATTCCTCAGGGAACATCGGATCTGACTTAATATCGTTTAATAATCTAGTTTGGGTGTCAATAATGAATGGAGAGTCATATATCTCGTTCATGTATCCCAACGTATAGATATCGAACGCATCTCTAACAGACGTATTAATTGCCTGTTTGTCTGGGTCAGGCCAAATCTTAAGGAATGAAACCGAGTGTTTACAAGAGAGAATTATCATCAAGGTTATCTTGTCGATTATTTCCTGACGCTTCCATTCATCTTGTACCCAGTCTCCAGTTTTTTGGGCAATAAGTTTGGCAACCTGTTGGGCTTGCTGGTATTCTTCGGGGGTAGAATAATTTTGTTTTATAACACGCTTAGGATAGATAACAGGAGAGAATTGATTACTCATTAAGAGGTTTGTAACTCCCCTAATTTGTTTAGAGGCCTTAGGAATAGCCCTCATCGGATAATAAAGATTAGCTCTTTCACTTAGGTCTACGATTTTATTTGTTTGTCTGCTTAAGTACCTAAAATGATATCCATCATCAAAGAAGTTGTTGTCGTACCAACGTCTTTCAAAGCCCCTACGAGTGCTCTTAGCGGCTGTTACCATTTCCTCTACAGCCTGACCCATTTCAGGACTTATTACTCTATTAGTTCCAGCATCATTCGCCATAAGTATTCTTTACTGCTTTTAGTAATTCATCATCGTCTAAAGTGTCAGTGGAAACCATATCGGGTAGTTCTTGTTTGTTGTCTACTTTAATTTTGGTATTTTCAGCAATTCGCAGATCTCTTAGCTCAGTTGCACTCTTGGCGATGATCGCATCTACCAGTTGTTTCTTCTCTTTGTTTGTTTCGTGAGAATACCAGGCATGATACACAAATGAAACTAAGATAATAATGGTAAGTAGTATTTCGGTCATTGTATTATGTGTCTAGCTTTTAAATAATCGACCATTGAATTTGGTAATTGATAATCTCCTCCCCAGTAGAAAACCATTTGTGGATTCTCAAAGAATTTATATTTTTTATGAATAATTTTAACTTCAACAGGAACTCCATCAACCTCATAAGAAAATCCTTTGTCTTCTTTTTTAATATCTAGGTCTCTGTAAGTCTTAAGTGTGCTTATAACCATATCGGTAAGACACAATGCCTTTATCCCCACTTCGACTTTGTCTCCTCTTAAGTTATATTTATCATGTAGGTCTATAGCACTTCCGCCCAGCACAAGAAACGGGCACATGGCTCGTTCCATAACATCCTCAAAGTCAAATAATGCCTTATTTAATTGATCGACACTAAATTCCTTCGTAATAGCCATCTGGCTCTGTAAGTTTTCTTTTTGCTCTTGCATATTCTGATTGAATAATACTTGGTTCTTTTGTTGTAATTTTATAAATTGGTTGCAACGATGAGACCGCAAGAGCATGACTCATTACGATATCATCGTTATAACCATTAGGGGCTGAATATTTAAGCTTGCCTCCAGGCAATATCTCATAAGCAAAATTATCAAACTCAAATGCTGTTTCTTCTATTGGTAGCATTTCGATCTT
>Ga0074195_1003299_pt1 | contig 15581 bp, 15 predicted proteins | sample EPASupsiteHSE623_FD_64525 | JGI IMG/M metagenome (GOLD analysis project Ga0074195, IMG submission 64525) | Bioremediated contaminated groundwater from EPA Superfund site, New Mexico - Sample HSE6-23 | ecosystem: Environmental > Aquatic > Deep subsurface > Groundwater > Contaminated ...
GGACCGATGTTGCAAAGGGAGCGGCCAAAATGATCCTCACCGACGATAATTTTGCGACCATCGTGACTGCCATCGAAGAAGGCCGGAAGGTGTACGACAACCTGCAGAAATTCCTGCGGATCCAGATCGCCAACCTGTTTATGTTTATCCTGGCATTCCTGGGTTCCTCGCTCTTTGCAATAGCCGGAACTGCCCTCTTCAGCCCCGGCCAGGTGCTCTGGATTCACATGCTCGTTGTCGCACCCATCGGCATCATGTTCGGCCTGGACATGGCGTCACCCGGGATCATGAACCGGGCCCCCCGGAAAGTCCATGAGCCGCTGATCAGTACAAGGATGTTCATCCGGCTGTTCGTCGTGGGTTTGCTCATGGCCGCGATGGCGCTGTATCTCTTCCATATGGGCAAGGTCACTTTCGGCTCTGTACAAACCGGGCAGACCATGGCGCTGGTTTCTCTTTCGCTGATGAATATCTTCCTTGCATGGAACCTGCGATTCCCGAAAGATACCGCCTTCCAGACCGCGACATTTTCGAACGCCCGGCTCGTTTACATCTATCTCTGGGTTGTCTTTGGGGCTTTCCTGATGACAGAAAGCCGCCTCTTCCAGGATATCTTCGGGACCACCTCACTTACCCCGTACCAGTGGGTGCTCTGTCTCATCCCCGGCCTGATCATTTTAGCCGTTGGCGAGATCTTCAAAGCCGTGCTCCGTTCTAAAGACAGGAATTCTCCCGGTGCCATGTGAGAGACGAAATAATCCCAAAACCGGAGCTCATCTTTTTTTGGTATAGTATCATTCCAGCCACTAAACTTCGTTATATCTCCATGAATGCAGTGCGAGGAACTGTGGAGAGTACACATCGGGCATTTTGTTTTGTTGTACGAGATTGATGCGAAGGAACAGGCTGTTGTTTTGCTAAAGATATGTCCATCACTCCGAAGCGTACGGCTAATTTTTACTTATTTGCTTTTGCTCAGTCAGTCCGCATGCGGTGGTGCGGACCCGTCCTCTCTTTTGATTGGTGGACCCGGAACCGGATTGGTACCGGACCCGTCGTCAATTGCTGGTTCTGACCCCCGCTCCCCATGAACCTTGCATGAAATCGCCCCTCCACCCGTTCCCCGGGGTAATTCCGCCATGCTTATCATCTTTCTCGTTATATTGTCGGGTGTATGAGAACTGCATTCACGATCCTTGTGCTTATCCTTGCCGTGCTTGCCTGCGGGTGCACGGCAACAGCGCCGGCAGCAGCCCCCGCGGCAGCACCGGCAGCCACGCCGGCCGTAACAGCGACCACCCCTATTCCCGGGGTAACCGGCATCTGGACCGGGACCTCCGTAGGGCACAGCCAGCTCGAAGGGTTCCGCGAACACACCTCAGCGGTGTACAACATCTCGGTACAGAATGGCCACGCGTTCACCGGTACCAAGGAGTACGTGAGGGCTGACGGCAAGAAGTATACCGAAAATTTCTCCGGGACCGTCTCGTCCCGCGGGGAGATCTTCATGGGTGACACCGAGGGAGGCATTGCGGACGGCATGCTGACCGGGCCGGACGCCATGGAACTCGGGTATGCCGAAGACGGGCCGGATGCCAAGGCCTTCCTCCTGATACTCAACCGGCAGAAGTGATGAGATCCACCTCCCCTTTTTTCCCGTAGCATTCATCTTATGACCGGGTAGCCGGTCCTTTGTAGTCGTATGGGACGGCTGCATGGATGCCTGCGTGCGGTGGGGAGGACCCGGACTATTTTTTATTGACGGACCCGGAACCGGTTGGTACCGAGGCCGTCGTCTATTGCCGGTACTGACATCGAGACTGATAGTAAGAAAACGAAATGAAGAGATTACCTTCATGGGGTTTAACCGCCCTATACTAAAAAATACAAAAATTACTGGCGGGATCTATGGCAGACGGACAAGATTATTTTATCATCCTGCTCGTCCTGTCGGTACTGCTGAATTTCGTATTCCCTGTTCCGGTGTTCCTTTCCCCTCCCTCCACGTATTTCGGGTTTCTCATCATCGGCTTTGGTTTTGTTATGGCTTTCTGGAGCCGTTCATTATTCCTGAAAAAAGCAACAACCCTTCAGCCATCTGAAGAACCCACTTCGCTCGTGACATCAGGTCCGTTTCGTTTTAGCCGTAACCCGATGTATCTGGGAATGGCCTCGATCCTCTTAGGTGTCGCAGTATTGTTGGGAACACTGGTCACCCTTGTATTTCCCGTCATTTTCGTTATATTGATCGAATTTTTCATTATTCCGGGCGAAGAGCGGAAGCTGGAAAAAATATTTGGGGAACCGTACCGGGAGTATAAAAAAAGCGTTCGAAGGTGGATATAACACCGTATGCTTTCCTGGTGCGGTGAAAGCCATGGTGTGCTGTATGTACCCTTTCTCTATTTTATTGACGGACCCGGAACCGGATTTAGTACCGGACCCGTCGTCAATTGCTGGAACCGGGGGCACTGAGAAGAGCGGGTACTGAACGGGTCGGAGCGAGAAGCCGGAGAAGACCATGCATTTTTTTACCGTGAAAGACCATCATCTTTTATCAGAACCATGACATCAGCTGTGGAGATTAGGGAAGTCCTGCGGAAATGTCTGCCGGAGATCCGGGAAAAATACGGAGTTACGTCCATTGGCATTTTCGGATCCTATGCACGTGGAGAAGCAGCTCCTGCCAGCGATATCGATATCATTGTTGAATTTGATCGCCCAATCGGTTGGGAACTGGTTGATCTGGCTGATTACCTTGAGTCCTGCCTTCACCACAAAGTCGACCTTGTCATACGAAGATCCCTCCACCCGCTCATCCGGGACACCATCCTCGCTGAGGTTCAGTACGCATGACCGCTCGGTCCCCCGCTTTGTACCTTTCAGAAATCCTCGCCTCGATGGAAAAGATCGAGCGTTACATATCAGGATTATCGTACGATGAGTTCATCCTCCGTGAGGAGACGGTAGATGCTGTTGAACGCAACATAGAGAAGATTGGTGAAGCTGCGGCAGCAATCCCTGACGAAGTCAGGAACCAGCACCCCGAAGTGCCCTGGAAAACAATCGTGGGCCTGAGAAACAAAGTTATTCATCACTATTTTGCTGTAGATCACGAAGTTATCTGGCAGATTGTCACGAAGAATATCCCGGAAACCAAGGGGAAGATTGCCGGGATACTCCGGGAATATTCCCGCTAACCTGGTGCCTGGCGGTTCACGCGAGACAAAGGAGATTCTTACATGGTTGACGCACAAGTCCTCGAAGCGATAAATTTTTTCAGCGCTATTGTGAGGGAAAAAGGCGTTCATATTAACGATCTCATCCTGTTCGGGTCTTTGAGTAAGGGAACCGCAACTGCTAAAAGTGACATCGATATCGCGATTATTTCCAAAGATTTTGCCGGCAGGGATATTTTTGAGCGTGCCCTCATGACGAAAGATGCGGAAATAAAGACTGTCAGGAAATTCAAAGTGGCCCTCGATATACTTACGCTGACCCCGGAAGAATACCGGGATCCGATGTCCCTTATTGCTGGCACACTCAGAAAAGGAATTGTTGTGCCGACTGTCTCATCTGTTTGAGATAATCTTGATGAATTTTTCCGGAACTCGCTTTTCGTGCTCAACAGTCGTGCGGTCCCGTCCTCTCATTGAGTGACGGACCCGGAACCGGATTTGTACCGGACCCGTCGTCGCATCTCCGATACCGGGGGCACTGAGGAGCGCCGGTGCCGGATTGATCGTTATCACAAACCAATCTAAAAAAGTATCAGCAGCTGCCGGCAGATCCGGCAACGTATTTCCGGACATCCACGACCGCACCGCTCTTTGCCATGCGTTCTGCTATTCCGAGAATTTCATGAGCAACGTGCTCGTCAACGTAGTCCTCACCACAGTTTGTGCAGACCTGGGCGGGAACTTCCTTGACAACCAGGGTAAGACCGTCGCGATCGAAGGTGACGGTCGTCAAGCCTTCTTTCGTTTGCCCGTGTTTACAGATTACGCATTTCATGATTTCCTCCTTATTGAGAAATTTTCTGACCACACGTCAGGATCAGGTTCGTATGCCGTGATAACAATTGCTTCACGTCTACGGTCCTATGTCTTCTGGTTGACTGCCGTAATTATCTACATTGCGGTTCGGATGCCGGAACATTTCGACTTGCTAAACCCCTCTTCCTTTACTCGCAGCGTGCGTGGGCGGACCCGTCCTCTCTTTTGATTGATGGACCCGGAACCGGATCTAGTACCGGACCCGTCATCAATTGGTGATACTGAAGGCACTCAAGAGCGCCGGTACTGATGTATTACCACGAAACGTGGGTTAAAGAACGAATACGATTTGAGTACATTTTCCTTCAATCCGGAAAAAAGGAGTATATACGACGAGTCAAAAGCGAGTATTCATTTTAGGGGCTGTACCAGATTAGAGTTTTATATATCCCCCCACAGCCTCAACGTTCCCGGGTTGTTGCATGGGTGTTCCGTAATTAACCATGAACTCACATTTTGACGAGCCGCCGGGTGTAGCTCAGCTGCCCCAGCCGTTGACAATCCGCCAAAATATCCCCGCTGCCTCACATCACCGCGCCATCAGCGCGAACACACCCCATCCAAGATATTCACGCGTGTACGCGGCGTAGCGTTTTGGATCCAATGTCAGTCTGGCCCTGACCTCTTTTACGAAGTCGTCGTGGGGATTCGCTTCGAGCCATCGGCGCATGGTGAGCCACTTGGCCGCTTCGTACCTGTCCCAGCCTTCCTGGTCAGCCAGGACCATTTCCACAACATCGTAGTCGAGGTCGTTAAAAGACGCGAGAAGTTCCGGGAGCATGAGAAAGTCGGAGATAGAATTGGCATCGCATCCCCTGGCAACGTCTTCTGTAGGGGGTAACCGCACCCAGTAGGGCTCGCCGATGAGGATGATTCCTCCGGGGCGGAGACTCTTTGCCAGAAGCCCGATGGTGCCGGCGACACCCCCACCGATCCACGTGGCACCGAGACAGGCTGCCACACCGACCTTTTCGTCGGCAACGTAGCCGACAGCGTCGCCATGGATGAACCCGACCCGATCGGCAACTCCGAGTTCTTCAGCGCGGAGTTTCGCCTGTTCGGTGAACAACTGGCTCATGTCGATGCCGACGCCAATGATTCCGTAATCGCGTGCCCAGGTGCACAGCATCTCGCCCGAACCGCTGCCGAGGTCGAGTGCACGAGTCCCTGGTTCCAGGCGCAACGCTGCGCCGAGAGTGGCGAGATTTTCTGGTGTGAACGGGTTATGGATGCGGTGAGCACTTTCGGTGATGGTGAAGATACGTGGGATGTCCAATGCACAACCTCCTTTTACTAAGTTGTGTAATAACTGGAATAATATCCTTAGTGACTATTATGGTGTGGTTGATCTGTCCCTGGAAAATAAGATTGACCGGAATTCCTTTCTTACCGGAATCCCCGTTTGAAGTCCTCGACATCGATCCCGGCCTGTTTGAGGATCCCGATCAAGGTCCCCTTCTTTAGTTCCCGGTGAAGCGGGACCGAGAAGACCCGCCATTCTTTTTGAACGACAATGTGGCTCGCAGACTGCCGCTTGATCTCGAATCCCTGTTTCGCAAGGTACTTGACCAGATCTTATCCGGCAATGACCGGGAGTTTAAGCGACATCCGCCACTTCAACCTTGGAGATTTCGCGGTGATGTGCAGGAGACTTCCTGTGAAGTTCTTCCCGCTGGACTTCGAGAACAAGTTCTATTGCTTCTTTGATATTGGCAAGCGCTTCTTTACGGGTCTCACCCTGGCTGATCGCCCCGGGGATCTCCACGCACTGGACCGTGAAACCGCCTTCTTTCTGGGGTTCGAGCACCACCGTATATTTCATAGGTACTCATTATTCGCAAAAGAGTATACAATTTTTCCTCTGGGATCAACGGTGCGGCCCCGTCCTTTCTTTGATTGACGGCCCCGGAACCGGAGAGGTACTGACCCGTCGTCACTTTTCTGGTACCGAGGGCACTGAAGCTTGGCTGATACCGATGGGTTGGGAGCATGCTGTGGGGCGGGGCCGGGCTAGTACTGATGAGGCAGACCAAGGGCCTTTGAGAGATGGGTAGGTTGTTCGTAGTTTTAACCAAATTGAATTTTATTCAAGATTGCTTCCTTTATTTCAATCGGGATAGAAATTAAAAATCTGCGTTTCGTGAAATCGAATTTAATGGAATTTGCTGCTGTACAAAAAATGTCAATCAAAATACTTGCATCCATCCCAACTTCTAACCAAGATGTAATATGGATGGCAAACCTTGGAAAAACAGAAAGATCTCTATCAGGTTCCGCATAACTTTCAATAATACTCAATAAGGAAATTATTTCATTTATCTTTGAAATTTTTTCAGACTTGGTTAATTCACCTTTTACAAGATCCGAAGTGATTTTAAAAATTTCTTCCTTTTTCTTAACGAGCATTATCCTCTCGTTTTCAGAAAGTTCCATGTGATCTCCATTTACTATTACGAATAAAAAACAGTATTGCAGTGTCATCTGCTGGACACATGTGGTGAGACCGGGCTCGTACCGATTCGGCGGACCCGAAACCGGATTGGAAAAGGGACGTCGTCAATTGCCGGAACCAAGGGCACTGAGCATGGGGAGTACTGATGGATCGGTAAACTTGGGGATAACCCCTATTCAGAGGAAATTGGAGATTGTTTGGTGTTCCAACAAAACCTACTCTCACTTAAAATGTTTATTAATAGTTCGTCACCAATGTTAGCATTGTGATGATTATAAAATCCAGCTGGGGTATATGCTCGCTGAGTTTATCCATTCGAAAATGCTGAGAAAAATATTCTTATATACTTCTTGAAGAGGGGCCGAACGTGAATTGGTTACATTTTCAAACAAAGAATGAAGGTCCTGAAAAAGCGTTTGAAGCTTTTTGTAATCAGTTGTTTCGAAAATGGTCTTATAGAACTCATGCGAATAACATAATTTTTTTTAATGTTGTCAACGGGTCCGGTGGCGATGGGGGTGTTGAATCATATGCCGAATTAAAAAATGGCGATATCATTGGATTACAGGCCAAATGGTTTCCTGAAGCGATAAATTCTAGTAAAATTTCTAAAATACGAAATTCTATCATAACGGCAAAAACCGTAAGGCCAGCAATAAAGGAGTACATCGTTTGTATTCCTCGAACTTTATCACCCACGACTGCAAAAAAGACAAAGAGCGGTCACGAACAACAAACTGAAAGAGGGCGATGGACAAATCTCGAACTAGAAATTAAAGAGAAATATCCTGATCTGAACCTGATTTTATGGGACGAAGACAGATTAAATAATGAACTCCTTGAGCGAGGAGCGGAAGGAATATCCAAGTATTGGTTTGAAAAGGAAGAAATTTCCCTAATTTCGTTAAAAAATCGATTCGAACTTTCAAAAAATGGCTGGTTACGGGAAAGATACGTTCCATCTTTGAACGGATCAGGGCAAATAAGTAGATATATCAATACCCAACTTGGCGCACCTTTGGATCGATTAAACTCTAAAGAAAAATTGTTAAATTTTTTAGATAAAATTGAGACGGGGTTAAGCCTTATCAACCAATTCCTTCAAGTATATTCTCCAGAAATTCTTTCAAAAAAAACAGGAGATAAAGACAGTCACCCTTCCCTTGATTTCCTGAAAAAGTTACAAATCTTTAAAGAAGAATTAATATCGATAAAAAATGAAATCCTCGAACTTATTGATTGTGTAAATTATGGATCTTCCTCAACCATATTGGAACAAAAACGAGATCCGGAGATTCATGATATAATAGGATATCTTGAAAAAAATCGTCCCAGAATAGAATTTTCCTTCCTTCATCATGATTTAGAAGAATCATTGAAAAATATCAATATCGACGAAATTTCATTTTTTTTTGATTCGATATCCACTGATTTACTTCCCTATACTCTGGTTTTTTCAGGAAATCCTGGTACGGGAAAAACTCATGGACTTGCCCATAAGGTAGATCAAAGGATAAATGAGGGATTTCCGGCAATCCTTATTCGAGCAAAGAATGCTCCGATCGGTCAGGGATGGGGGGCCGTCTTACGTCAAGAACTTGGTTTATCCGGAACTTGGGATGATGATGAAATCTGGTCGGCACTTGAGGGTTGTGCTTCCCGCTCCGATGTTTTTCGAGCTCAAGATTCCATTGATGATGAAGTCATCGGAAATGAATCTACTAAAGTTCTTATTTGCATTGATGGATTAGATGAGTCGAGAGATCGGACAACCTGGTTGGAAAAAATTGGTGAAATGCAAGTAATTATTAAAAACCACCCAAATATTCGTTTTTGCGTTAGTGGCCGCCCATATGTGTTTATCGGAACTAAATTCGTTTTAAAGTATGATCCTTATGAAAGCGTCCGAAAGAACATCGAAAAAGATGGATGTTTGAGAGTAAATATCCATTCTGATGGCGATGTACCTGTAAATCAATTATTTGATGCATACGTCCAGCATTATCATGTCGATGTATCTCAGGCCCCGTGGATTCGCTGGATGTTAAGCACCCCACTGGCTTTGAAACTGTTTTGCGAAATATATCAAAATACAACGATAGATCCTAAACAAAAAATTCGTACTACTGTCTCCAATCTACTTAAGGAAAAAATAAAGAGAATCGATGAAGAATTACGAATACAAATAGGAGATCGATGGGGGAATGCAGACAATGTCATTTTAATGGTACTTAATGCATTCTCAGATTATTTTCAGATAAACGCCTCGATTTCTCGATCAGATGCGCTTCAATTGATTGTTGAGGCTCCACGATCAAAAAACCTCCTCTCTCCTCCAACGAATCAAAAAATTTTAGATTATTTACGAGATTATGGGATGCTTTCTGAAGATGTCCCATTCACCACTGATCCTCTTCGACCAGAACAGCCGACATATCAATTTGCCCTCGAACCCTTGAATGATTACCTGATCGCCGAGAATGCAGTTGCGGCGATAATATCCTCGGGAAACAAAAAATTACCTTCTAATTTGAGGGATAAGCCCTCTGCCCAATCATGGACCGCCCTCATTTTACTATCGGATCATAAAATATTGGTGGGCACAGATGGATACTGGACTTGCGATTTGTCTGAAAACGAACTTGATGACATACGATATACTATTCTCTCACAAAGTTTTGGATGTGATTTAGAAAAATACCAACCCTTGATCGAAAGGAAAATCCGAAAATCAACGACTTCATGTCGAAAAGTCATTAGCGATTTGATCATAAAGGCTAGCCGAATTGAAAAACATCCTTTGGGACCAATATTACTACATAATGTATTATTAAAATTCAAGACGCCCGCGGCTCGCGATCTAATTTTTTCTGGACCCGATTATTTATTTTCAGATCATGAAGAGATTTGGTCTGGCTGGAGCGAAAATCCAGTTCAATCTGAGAAATTATTAGATTCCGATTTATCTAAGGGTATGCCACTATTATTAGCGTGGTCATTAACTTCAGTAGATGAAAAATTACGGTGCAATTCCAGGAAAGAATTAACCCGGTGGGGCAAGACAAATCCACAAGAATTTTTAAAGTTGCTAAATTTGACATTTCACACAAATGACCCTCAAATGAGGGAGGATCTAATCCAAGTCGCATCAGCAATTGCATGTCTTTTGGAACCCCAAGATAAAAATTTAAAAAATTATGCTGATTGGTCATTAAACGAAATTTTCCACCCTGAAAAAATCGCGATCAATCGTGACATTATTGTTAGGCAGGCTGGAAGAATTATTTGTGAACGAGCATATCTTGGAGGACATATCAAATTAAACCAAGTTAAAAGATCTCGTCCACCATTCTCTATTAAACCATCAAAATACCCGATCGATTCTGGGGCATTAGTTAGTGATGAAAAAATTTTCAAGCCCTTGTCGTGGGATTTATCTGAATACGTATTACCGTCTACTTGGAGTGGCTTTTTCGAAGAACAGAGAATAAAGTACTTTAATAAAAATAAAGAATCCAAATGGTCCCATTTTTCTCATGATACTCTGCATGAAATTCTATCCGGAAAGTTTGGTAAAATAGATAAAAAAACAAAAGAGGGCATAAACGCACTTCTTGAAGAGGAACAAAAACGTCAAGATGCATTTTCAAATATAAAAATAAATTTTGATATTACAGACCTTTCCGAAGAAAAACATGAAGCGATTAAATCTTCAATTCCCAAGAAAAAAATTCAGTATTCCAAAAAAGCTGAGAATTTCTTGAAAAAATATGCGCAAGAGTACGGAGTTGAAAATGTTTCTCCACGCCAGTTAACAACTGCCGCTTGTATTTATTATTTGAAGAAAATAGGATGGAATGAAAAACAATTTTACGGAAAGCCAAATGGAGGAAAACCTGGAGAGGTTCTTGGTGTCGATATTGCAATAATAAGAGCGCATGGTCCCGCTTCACATGGCGAACGAAGTTCAGTTTCAAGTTTCGCTGAAAAATATGTTTGGTGTTTTGTTTATGAGTTTACGGGGTATCTGGCAGATATTTTGGAATATTATGAGGATTACCCAGAGAGACACTTTTTTGTTAACGATTATAGTCATATTTTCAATTTGCCCTCAAATCCTGCACAAGAATTACTCGATACTAATTTAGACTCCAATACAGCAAATCGAAGATTTTTTTTGCCGAATGATTTATCCTCAGAACCACAACATCTGGGAAAAGATCGATTGACTAATTTGCAATCATGGGTTAATGCAGCACCGACACCGGATTTTTCCCAGTGGATCTTACCAGAAAAAGAGCAAATTGCCAGAATTAATTGTTCATCAGATACACCATGGCTACTACTAAATTTATTCACTTCGATTACAGAACCCCAAACTCAAGGAAATTCACTTGTTTGGATTAATAGTTTCATCTTACCTGTTGAAGATCTCAAACAGCTATTACGGGACTGTTCAATAAAAACAACGGAAATTAAACAATTTGTCAAAGGTTCAATAGATAGAGAGGGCCGCCTGATAACCGCAGCATCATATCTAACACCGTTTGATTGTTTGTGGATGCCGTGGTTAGAAGAAGATCTTGAAAATATTCACTATTCCTTTAAAAATAACCGGCCAACCCAGTATAAAACGTACAAGACTATACTTGGGGGACATTATCATTCCCTTGTGGGAGAAGTACCAAGGGAACGAAGTTACACTCTTCCCTCGAAATTGATAAGAAATCTTCTTGAAATTAAAAAAGGGACCTCAGTAAAATTTTGTAAGCAGGAAAATTCATTGGAAGGATTTTCTTACGATTGTAGAACTCCATTCAGAGATTATCAGAAAATGCTTTTTGTTAAGAGAGATGAATTGCAGAAAAAATTGAAAGATGACAATTATGCCATTTTTTGGACCATTCGCTTGTCAAGAAGATCTTCGATGCATGCATTGGAAGAATTTCCAAAAATGAGAGATGAAAATGATATGCACTGGGTCTTTTTGTTAGATGGCAATAAATCTAAATTATTGGAAATTGATAGATTTATTTCTTTAATGTAGTTCCCGAATGAGACTTATAAATAAAATGACTATATGTTCCATTTAGTTTTGTAAAAATCTTTGATGTTACCAAACTGTCATTTTCTTTTGTTGAAAAAGCTTCCACCCGTACTAGGCATGAAGAACATCGTCATCAAGGGTGCCCGCCAGCACGACACAATCATTACCCTGCTCTCCCCCACCCTCCCACAGTATTTATCACTCCCCGATCATCAGTATAATTGAATGAAGTCTACGGACCAGACCCGTATTCACGAAGCCCTCGCCGACGCCACCTTCCGGGCGTATCGCGAAGCCGTCATCCGCCTCCCCCCGGATGTACTCCGGGTGATCGAACAGGCCGCTGCCGCCGAGACATCCCCGGTAGCCCGCGGAGAGTTTGCCAATATTTTGCAAAACATCACCATGGCCGAGAAACTCGGCGTCCCGATGTGCCAGGATACCGGTGTCCCGGTAATTTACCTCACCATCCCCCCGGATGTTCCGCTCACGCAGGAACTCTACGATGCAGTAGCCGAAGGCGTGAGGAGAGCAACGAAAGAAGTACCCCTCCGGCCGAATGTCGTGGATCCCCTCACCCGCCACAATACCAATGACAATACCAGTCTCGGGATGCCGGCCATCCACGTCAAACCCGGAGAAAAGTTCACCGTCACCGTACTCCCCAAGGGTGCGGGTGCGGAGAACATGTCGCGGATCGGGATGCTCCTGCCATCACAAGTGAACCAGATAGAAAAATTCGTCGTCGAGACGGTCTATCTTGCGGGCTCCCGGCCCTGCCCGCCTATCGTGATCGGGGTCGGCATCGGGGGAACCTTTGATGGGGCAGCCTCTATGGCGAAGGAAGCACTTCTCCAGCCGCTCGACCAGATGACGGAGTACGAACGCGGGATTCTTGCGGCGGTGAACCGGCTCGGCATCGGTGCGATGGGTCTTGGTGGCGATTTCACAGCACTTGCGGTCAAAGTGAAGACGGCCGGCTGTCACACGGCCTCGCTGCCGGTTGCGGTGAATATCCAGTGCTGGGCGAACCGACATGCAACCGTTGAGGTGAAACGATGACGGCAAAACCCGTTCAGTTGCGAACACCTCTTGGCGAGGAAGTGCTGGCGCTCCATGCGGGGGATCATGTCGAACTCTCGGGTGTCGTGTATACGGCCCGGGACGAGGCGCATCTCCGCATGCAGAAAGAAGGTATCCCGTTCGATCCCAAGGGTGCGGTGATCTACCACTGCGGCCCGGTGATCCAGGACAAGCGGGTGGTAGCAGCCGGGCCCACCACCTCGGCACGCATGAATGAACTTTCGGGTTTCTTATTCGACAAGGGTGTGCGGGCGCTCATCGGGAAAGGCGGCATGGGAACGCGCGTGCGGGACCAGCTGAAAGGCAAGGGTGTGTACCTCGCGTTTACCGGCGGGTGTGCGGCACTTGCAGCGGATCGCATGACCCTGAAAGGAGTGTTCTTCGAGGATCTCGGCATGGCGGAAGCCGTCTGGGTGATCGAACTCGACCGGCTCCCCCTTGTAGTCGGTATCGACTCGCATGGCAACGACATCTTCGGGGAAGTCAGCAAACACGCAGAAGCGGAATTTGCCCGGTACAGGAAGCCATGATCGCGTTTTGTATGACAGGTATAAAGAATAGGTTTTTTTCACTACAGCGGTTACATATTGAGTTAGGATATTTTCCATGAAACTCGCCATTGACGAGACCCGGTGCAAGGGCTGCAATCTCTGTACAAAGGTCTGCCCGTACAAGATCTTCCGGGAAGGCAAACGGCTCAACCGCAAAGGGGTAGCCATTCCGGAACTTGACCGTCCCGAGCGCTGCGCCAACTGCCGGCTGCAGAAACTCTATGGCCGGCAGCTCTGCGGGGTCTGCCAGCTCACCTGCCCGGACCAGGCAATTCACTGGATCGAGGAAGAACCGTACGAACTCCATAAGGTGGCGATTGAATATTGACACGGACTGAATTCTGGCAGGGAAATACTGCCTGTGCAGAGGGCGCACTCGCAGCCGGATGCAATTTCTTTGGCGGGTACCCTATCACCCCCTCCACGGAAGTTGCCGAACACATGGCAGCCAAGCTCCCGAAGAGAGGCGGGGTCTTCATCCAGATGGAGGATGAGATCGCCAGTATGGCCTCGATCATCGGTGCTGCCTGGACCGGCGCCCGTGCCATGACCGCAACGAGCGGCCCCGGTTTCTCCTTGATGATGGAGAACATCGGGTTTGCCGTCATGACCGAGACCCCCTGCGTTGTTATCAACGTCCAGCGGGGCGGTCCCTCCACCGGCCAGCCAACAATGTCGGCACAGGGCGATATGATGCAGGTGCGGTTCGGCTCCCACGGCGATATAGCGATCATCGCGCTCTGCCCCGCAACCGTGCAGGAGATGTACGAGCTGACCGTGAAGGCCTTCAACCTCGCGGACAGGTACCGGGTGCCGGTCTTTCTCATGGCAGACGAGACGGTCGGGCATATGCGGGAGAAGATCATCATCCCCGACACGGTTGAACGGGTTGAGCGAAAACCCCTCGTCCCCGGCACCCTGCCGTTCAGGGCAGATGCAGACCTCGTCCCGGGCTTTCCCCAGTTCGGCAAGGGTCACCATGTCCACGTCACCGGGCTCACCCACGACGAGCGGGGCTACCCGGCGGCAACGAACCCGAAGCTGCACGCAAACCTGGTGCAGCGCTTGGTGGACAAGATCGAGAACGCCCGCTACGATATGGCGGACTACGATATCATCAACCCCGGCGCCCGCCGGGTCTTCATCGCCTATGGCGGCCCGGTGCGGACCGTCCAGCAGGTCATGCACGACCTCAACGACAAGGACATCGGGTTCCTCCGGATCCGCACGGTCTGGCCATTCCCGGAGAAGGCTCTCGCGGAGTTCAGAAACGCTAAAGCGTTTTTTATCCCGGAGATGAACCTCGGCCAGATGGCCCGCGAGATCGAGCGGCACGTAAACGTGCCGGTCGTCAGCATCCCCAAGATCGGCGGCGAACTGCATACCCCCGCAGAACTCATTGCAGTCCTGGAGGCGCACCCATGAGTTACGAGGACTGGTACCGGCAGGACCGGCTCCCGCATATCTTCTGTGCCGGCTGCGGCAATGGCACGATCATCAACTGCACGCTTGCGGCGATCGAGCAGATGGACTGGAAGAAAGAAGAGACGGTCTTTGTCTCCGGCATCGGGTGCTCCTCGCGTGCTCCCGGGTACATCCTCACCGACTCGCTTCACACCACCCACGGGCGGGCAATCGCGTTTGCCACCGGTGTCAAGATGGCAAACCCGAATCTCAACGTGGTCGTCTTCACCGGCGACGGCGACATGGCTGCCATCGGCGGCAACCACTTCATCCACGCCTGCCGGCGCAACATCGACCTCACGGTCATCTGCATGAACAACCAGATCTACGGCATGACCGGTGGGCAGGGCAGCCCGACCACGCCCAAAGGCTGTCTCTCGTCCACCACCCCCTACGGGTGTGCCGAGACCCCGTTCGATCTCTGCGAACTCGCAACGGCTGCGGGAGCCAACTATGTCTCCCGCTGGACCTCGTATCACGTAAAGGAGCTTGAGAAGGCGGTCAAGGCCGGTCTTGAAACCCCGGGCTTCTCGTTCATCGAGGCGCTCGTCCAGTGCCCCACCGCATTCGGGCGCCGGAACAAGTTCCGGCAGGTAGCAGACCATGTCGAGTACCTCCGTTCGCACTCGCTCCTGAAAGCAAAACGCGACCGGATGCTGGAGAATCACGAGCATATCCCCGAGGATATGTACATTGTCGGGGAGATCACCCGGCGGAAGCGACCGGCCATGGGGGTAAAACCATGAGGCACGAAGTGCGGTTCTCGGGCTTTGGCGGCCAGGGGATCATCCTCTCGGCAGTGATTATCGGGAGGGCTGCTGTCATGTACGACAACAAGTATGCCGTCCAGACGCAGGTCTATGGGCCGGAAGCCCGGGGCGGGGGCTCCATGAGCCACGTGATCCTTTACCATTACCCCACCCTCCACC
>Ga0074195_1003300_pt1 | contig 15575 bp, 17 predicted proteins | sample EPASupsiteHSE623_FD_64525 | JGI IMG/M metagenome (GOLD analysis project Ga0074195, IMG submission 64525) | Bioremediated contaminated groundwater from EPA Superfund site, New Mexico - Sample HSE6-23 | ecosystem: Environmental > Aquatic > Deep subsurface > Groundwater > Contaminated ...
AAAGGCCATGGAATTTTACCAGGGTTTTTTTGCAACCAAGCCGCATCTGGTGCCGCTGGCCACCAAGAGCAGCCTGCTCATGGTGTTGGCGGCGGTGTTTCCTTATGGATCGGTCTACCTGCTTGACTGCTGGCATCGTCACCGGATCAAGCGCAACATACAACGTATTTCTGCCTAACCGGCAACGGAGGTTCAACCATGGAACACGAAGAGAAAAAACAGCGTCCCTCTTGGCAGGAGATTGAGGAGAGGAAAATCAATCTGGTGAAGGAAAAAGGCTCCCGGGTCATGCGGGTCAACTCGCCGATTGGGTCGACCATGTTCAGTATCCTCCGGCAGTTTGACATGGCCTATGCCAATTTCAAGGGCCGGCTGGGAGAGATGGGCGGCATCACCTATGAAGAAGGGGCTGCTTTGATGGAAGAAGGGCGGGAGATCGTCATGGCCTTTTCTGATTTCACCGCACGGCTCAGCCGAAGGGTCAATTTCCGCTACTATGCCCCCAATGAGATCAAAGACTATTTGGAGTTGCTCAAAGCCCAGGAGAAGGACGACGAGACTTCGCGTGACGCAGAGGGGGCGGTTTCGGCCGATGCATGACCCACCAAGGCAATTGTACCTTGCCTTGGTGGGCAAGGTCTGCTATCTCGCATGCCATGACAATATTTTCAGAATTCCTCTTCCAAAGGAGCAGTTATGAACAAAACCGAGTTGATCGATAAGGTTGCCAAAGAAAGCGCTTTGAGTAAATCAGCCGCCGAGCAGGTGGTGAACAGCGTCTTTTCAGCCATCGCAGAGGCGATGAGGACCGGCGACAAGGTCACCCTGGCCGGATTTGGTACCTTCTCCACTGCTGACCGAGCTGCCCGTGAGGGGAGAAATCCGCAATCGGGAGAGACAATCAACATCCCCGCCAAGAAAGTTGTGAAGTTCAAGGCGGGGAGCAAGTTGACCGATTCCGTGAAATAACACTATCGGCCTAATTGTTCGATTCGGTCGATCGCTTTTAATTTATGGTCATCAAGAAGGTGTAGGTTGCTTTGCAAGAGCATCCTCAAGCCGATACCCTCCGTGATCTACGCAACTAAATTCCGAAATAATCGGAATATCATTCCGAAATTTACGTTGATTGTTTCCAGATTTTACGGCACTCTAGGCGAATGAACATAACATCCCTTTACCCGCGCCTGATCGAACCGCACATCGCCGAAGCCTTGCTGGACACGCCGGTCGTGCTTCTCGCAGGTCCGCGCCAAGCGGGCAAGACCACGCTTGTGCGCCAGATTGCACAGCAGCAGGGGCTACGCTACCTGACCATGGACGATGAACTGGCACTGCTGTCGGCAAGGGAAGACCCTGTCGGCATGATCCGAAGCCTGGATCGAGCGGTTATCGATGAAGTCCAGCGTGCTCCCCAGTTGCTGCTGGCCATTAAAAAAAGCGTGGACGAGGATCGTCGTCCCGGCCGTTTTCTGCTCACTGGTTCGGCCAATCTGATGTCGCTGCCGACCGTAGCCGACTCGCTGGCCGGCCGAATGGAGACGCTGTCTCTCCTGCCCTTGTCACAGAGCGAAATCGGGTCGCGTTCGGCCAACTGGATCGACAGCGCTTTCGCCGGTCGGATTCTCAAGGTAGATCAGCCCGCACTGGGGAGTGATCTGATCGATCGCGTGCTGCGCGGCGGATACCCCGAAGCAATATCGCGCGCGACCACCAAGCGTCGTGTGGCGTGGGCACGGCAGTACATTGACGCCCTTATTCAGCGAGATATCCGAGATGTTGCAGGTATCGAGAAACTCGACCAGCTACCACGTTTCCTGCGTGCTCTAGCGCAGACGGCTGGCCAGATGTGTAACTACACTCAACTGGGTGGCCACGTGGGGTTGGATGGCAAGACAGTCTCTCGCTATGTCGGTGTCTTCGAGCAGATGTACCTGCTCAAGCGGATTGACGTCTGGGCTCGAAACAGGCTCAACCGTGTGATCAAGACCCCGAAGCTGCAGTTCATCGATTCCGGCCTGCTGGCAACATTACTTGATTTGACCGCTGAGGAAACTCAGCAGGATCGCACGCGGTTTGGCAACGCGCTAGAGAGCTTCGTCTTTGGGGAGTTGCTCAAGCACACGACTACGGCAAGCGGTGATTATCGCCTGATGTACTACCGGGATGCGGACAAGTTCGAGGTTGATGTTGTTATCGAAAACGCCGCTGGACAGTTGGTGGGAGTCGAGGTCAAAGCCGCCGCTACCGTCAAGGAAAGCGACTTGCGTGGCTTAAAGAAGATGGCCAGCCTCGCGGTGAGGCAGTTCAAGATGGGCGTGTTACTTTACGACGGCACTGATACTATGCCGTTAGCCGAAGGAATCTGGGCAGCACCGTTATCGACCTTGTGGGGAATATGAGGCTATGTCTTTGTAAGTTGCCAGGGGTACCGTTCAAGTCAGGGAGCAAGTTGATCGACACCGTGAAATAATTCACAAACACAAAGAGTTCGTTTACGTTTCCCTAAACACATGCTTAATCGTTGCCTCGAAAAAATGGAGCAAAAATGGAGCTTTTATATAATATATTTTAGTATTTTTATAATAAATCAAATGCTTATGCGAAACATTAGCTAGGTTCAGGGTCTAGTTGGGGTTCCCCAGTGGAAGTTCGAGTCTTCTCTTCGGCACCACACTATAGTCCACGGACTTCCGTGGAAGTCCTTTAACCCCGAAAAATCATTAGGTTTTTCGGGGTTTTTTCTTGTTTTTCGTCCGTTTCTGTCCGTTTTCGTCCGTTTACATCCACGATTTTTCCGGGTATAAATCAGGGTAAGTCAACCTGTTCCACGAATACCCTTTTTCACTTCTTAACCCCTGATAGAGAGGTGAACCCGTGCTTTCCGCAATCGAAGTCCGCAACGCCAAACCCAAGGACAAGCCCTACAAGCTCACCGACAGCAAAGGTCTATACCTGCACGTTACCCCCGGTGGAAAAAAAACGTGGCGATACCGCTACACCATAGCCGGAAAGGAAACGTCCTACGTCATCGGTGAATACCCCGCCCTTTCCCTCGAAGCTGCCCGGAAGGAACGGGCGGACATTCGGGAGAAGGTCAAGACCGGCACCAACCTTGCCGAAGAACGCCGACAACTGAAGCAGGCTGCCATCGAGGCCAAAGAAGAAGAGAAGAAGCTGGCGGCCAACAGCTTTGAAACAGTGGCGTACGAATGGCACCACCACCGGCAAGCGAGGTGGTCAGCCGGATACGCCAAGTCCAACATGACCAAGCTGAAGAACAACGTGTTCCCGGCTATTGGACTTATCCCGGTTGATCAGGTAACCCCGCCCATGGTCCTGAAGATCATTCGTGCGGTTGAATCCCGTGGATCCGGAGAGACCGCCAAGAAATGCCTTGAAATCATGAATGGCGTTTTCCGCTATGCCATCCAGACCGGGAGGGCCACCTACAACCCGGCCGCCGACATGCGGGGCGTGTTGATATCCCGCAAGGTGATTCATCACCCCATGATAAAACCGACAGAACTGCCGGAGTTTCTGCAAGCCCTCACCAGGTCGGACATTCACACCACCACCAAGCTGGCATTGCAGTTCACCATCCTGACCGCCGCCCGATCCGGTGAAGTGCGCGGGGCAACCTGGGCGGAGATCGACCTTGAAAAACAACTCTGGATCATCCCCGCCGAGCGCATGAAGATGAAGGCGGCCCATGCCGTGCCCCTCTCCAAGCAGGCAATCGCCATCTTGAACCGCTTGAAGATTCTCCACGGCAACCAGCCCTTGGTTTTCCCCGGCATCCATTACCCGGAAAAGCCGCTCAGTGACAATACCATGCTCTTTGCCCTGTACCGTATCGGCTACCACTCAAAAGCAACCGTGCACGGTTTCCGGGCTCTGTTCAGCACCATAGCCAACGAGGCCGGATTCAATCCGGACGCTATCGAGCGCCAACTGGCCCACAAAGAGAAGAACGCCATCCGGGCCGCCTATCATCGCAGCGAATACATGCTGGAGAGAATCAAGCTGATGCAATGGTGGGCAGACCACCTACACCACCTTGAACACGGGGCGGACATTGTGCCGATAGGCAGGAGGGCCGCCGCTGGTGAGTAACGGCCAGCACCAGCAACACAAGCACGGCTAGACGGGAACTGATCATTTCCGCTAAAAAGCAGCAATATCCCCTTGTTGCCGCCGTGCTTGTTTTTTAATCAGGGGATTCAAAACGGGGATACTATGAGCAAACCAACGCCTTCGGACTTGATACCCATTGAAACGGCAGGAGAATTAACAAAAAGAGGGGCATATTTTTTCCTTGTAGCAGCAACAAATGGGGAAATAGTTATTTACAAGCCAGCATCACGCAAATTTAACGAGTGTTCAGAACGACAAATTAGTGATTTTTTAGATAACGATATTCAGCATGTAAAAAGTAGAGACAGGATTTATGCCCCAAGTAAGATATTTGGCCCCATAGAATCAATTAACGAACTATATATAAGTCAATCAGCAGCAGAATCTTACGCAAAAAAAGCTGTTCAAAATAAAAAAGAATTGAACAAAAGCTTGCTCAAGTTGGTTGGTGCTCTGATTAAAATCCACTATGAAAAAAATCCTTACATAGTAGAAGGAAAACTTAACGTTAACCAGGTAAAAACCCATATCCATGAAAAGTTATCTCTTATGGATATCACAGTTCATGGCATTGATGATAGATCGATTCGGGAAAAAATCACAGGTGGTTATCAATTATTCATCGACGAACTGCCCGAAATAATAGCAGCATCGATAAGTGCAATTGAAGAAAACAAGATAGAAAAAGTCCAAAAAAAATAATTGTTTTTTTTGGCACGCCGCTTTTTTTACAAAAAAATCTCAAAAACAGGACCATGTTAATTTTGGCACGGTCCTGTTTTTTTTGGCATGCCAAATGATTTTGGCATGATGCCAGCCGCATTCTTCCCCTTCTTGTTTAGTCCTCTTCCATAACGCTCAAAATGGACTTTGAGCACAACTGGAAACCACGCATGGAGGACTATACATCATGCAACCCACCGAATCCCTGTTACGTCTCCCCGAAGTAGAGGCCATTGTCGGATTAAAAAAGAGTAAACTCTACACTTTGATCCAAGAGGGCAGGTTCCCCCAACCGGTGAAGCTGGGCACCCGTTCAGTTCGCTGGAAGGCCAGTACCGTCTATGGGTGGATTGACGGCTTGCCCTCCGCCAACATCACCGAGGAGGCGGCCGCATGACCACAGCCGCCATCTTCACCCCCCGCGAATACCGTCAATTTGGCCACCAACTGATAAGGCTCGAGAAACATTGCCACGAGTTTGACATCCTCTTTTCAAGAGCCTACGGCCCAGGGCACCCACTCGAAATGGTTGGGTATACGACTTGCGATAATGGGATGTCCAAATTCAAACACCATTTGAGCAAGCTGGCCTGGCGAGAATATCCGGAAATGGATTGGGATGTATATTTTTACCTGCTCGGCAGCCGCGAAGGCTACAACCCACCCAACAACCTGCCAGGCTGCACCCTAGAGGAAACACAGCAGCTTTCTGATTCCCTTAATAAGCGAAGGCTGAACAGAAAGCATGAGCCACTGACCGCAGAACAGCTTGCTATCGTGGTTCGCTTTTACAGCCACGTCAACCAGACGATTTCCGCCATCATGTGCAGAATTCAAGCGAGCGAAGGAGACTTCGGCACGATACCGGAAGAACTTTCTTTATCGGCCCAGATCATCCTCAACGTTTTGACAGCACTCCAAAGAGAAGAACAACGGGTGGCTCATGAGTAGGCGCGAAAACGACAGCGCCCTGGGCGGAAAAATCCTGGAGCGGCTGAAAAACAGCGAATGGTGGACCAACCCAACCCGGATATCGGGGAACACTATCCAAGGTTTGACCTGCCCTGTTTGCGGCGAGAAAAACGCAGGATGGGCCTACCAGAACAGCCCCATGGCGATCAACTGCAACCGCTTATCACAATGTGGCGCACGGACGAAAACCCTTGAATTGTTCCCGGAACTTCGGGCCAATTTCGACCGAGATTTCAAGCCAACCAAGGCCGATCCGCACCGCCCGGCCCGCGAATACCTGTTGAGCCGGGGCATTCCCGAACCACTCTTGAAGGGCCTCAATTTCTGGTATCTGGAAAAGGCCAGGAACACCGGCAGCGGCGCGGTCATGTTCACCGTAGGCAAGGACGCCCAAGGAAAACAGCAGGCGAACGGCCGGATTTTCAACCCGCCTTCGGGCGACGGCAAAACCCATAATATCGGCTCGACCGCCGGACTCTTCTGGCGGCATCCCGAGTTTGCATACGATCCCGCCAAGCCGGTCTTGATTACCGAAGGAATTATTGACGCCCTTTCGCTTTTGGCCCTTGACCGGCAAGCCATAGCCGTGCTTGCCGCCGGTCAGGACCCCGCCAAACTCGATCTTTCCGAGTTCGCATACAAGGTGCTTGCATTCGATAATGACGACGCGGGCCGGGTGGCCTGCCGGAAGTGGCGCAAAACCTATCCGGACGCCGACGTAGTTCTATGCGATTCAGGCCAGGACTGGAACGACCTCTTAACCGGTTCCACCACCACGGATCAGGCAAAGAAGAAACTGGAGGAGGCTTTACCCCGGTTCCGCAACAACGGCAAGCTGGCCCTGGCGGAGAATGCACAGGAGTGGGCGGATATCTTCTATCAGTTCCACCAGCACCCGCCCGCTCTTTTTGATTTCCAGCGAGAAACTTACTTCGCCCAACTCAAGAGCCCAAGGGGCAGCGACCTGCCTCCCTACCTTGAGACCCGCCGCATTATTCGCGCCACGGTAAAGGTCATCAGCTATATAATTGACACCACCAACCCGGTCCGGCCTGAATTCCGCTACAACCTGGAAGTTGCCCCCAACCAGGCAGGCCGCCGGCCCATCGAGGCCACCGCCACGGGCCGCGATCTGAGCACGGCCCGCACCCTGAACGAGTTCTTTCTCAGCTACGCCAAGGTCAACTTTGAAGGTGACCACCGGGCCGCCGCAGCCTTGCAAGCGAAGGTCACCACCGCCAAGGCACCGGAGGTGCAACAACTCACGGTCACCGGTTACCAGCCTGAGAATGGGGCCTATGTGTTCTCCCGCTGGGCGGTTGATACTGCCGGGCAGTTGCTCCACCCGGATAAGCGCGGCCATTTCCGCCTAGGCCACAATCGATTTTTCCGGCCACCGGCCCACGGCGAGGCCAAAGCCATTCACCCGGAGAGCATCACCAAAGAACAGGTCAAGGAGGTATACCGCCTTATCCATGAGGCGTGGGGCCTGAACGGTGTGGCGGCTCTCTCTTGGTGCGTTTCCAGTTGGCTCATCGCCCAAATCAAAGAAGAGGCGGGATTCTTCCCTTTCCTTTCACTCTGGGGCGATCCAGCATCCGGCAAGAGTGCTTTAGTGGTGCTGTTGAACAACCTCCAAGGCCGTGAAGGAGAAGGCCTTCCCATTAGTCAACTCAACAGCCGCAAGGGCATGGTGCGCACCATTGGCCAAGTCAGTGGCATGTTCACAGCGTTACTGGAAGACAACGAACGGAACGAAAAGGGGTTTGATTATTCCATGCTGTTGACCGGCTTCAATCGAGGCCCCTTGCAGGTGCAGGCAGCATTCACCGGCGACCTGCAAACCAAGGAAGCCCCGTTCCTCGGTAGCCTTATGTTCGTGCAGAACGTGGAGCCATTCAACTCCAAAGCCGAACGGCAACGTGTTATCAGCCTGCAATTCAAGGCCGACGATATCACCGACAACAGCCGAGCGGCCTATGAAAAGCTGATTAGCATGGGCAAGAAGACCCTCGCCGGAGGTATGCAGCAGGTGCTTGTCCAGCGAACCCACTTTGAAAGCAACTGGCAAAAAGAATTCAGCAGTGCCAGGGCCGACCTTGCCCCCATAGCTGAGCGGCGAATCCTCGACAACTACGCCCTGATCCTCGGATTCCACCGCCTATTTTGTACCTGTTTCGATATCCGCCAGGACCCGGCTTTTACCGCCTTCATGAAGGAAATGGGAAAGCGGAAGTGCATCAGCGCGGCCACCAGGCAAACCACCATTGCCGACCACTTTTTTGAACTACTCGACACCATCGACACAGATAGCCACCCGACCGCCTACCACGTAAACCCCGACAAAGGCCAGATACTGGTGAACCTGCCGAAGGTTGAGAACGTGCTCCGCAACAAGGGGTTGAATTTCCAGGCTAGCGAGCCATTAAACATCGCCCTACAGCGGCACCCTTCATTCATCAGAAATAGTTTTGGCTACCGATTCCCCAACGACCCGGAGACGGACGACTCAGGGCGCACAAAGAAGAGAAGGGCATGGGTTTTCGACCTGGAATGGCACAGAAACAGCCAGATGGGCAGCGAGGAGGCCTAATGAAAACGGAAGCAAGGCCACAAATTGGGAACAGTGGGAACACCGAGGGAAAACCGTGGGCACAGCATAACCTATTGAAATTAAAGGCTGGGCACAGTGGGCACTGTGGGCACACCAAAAAAACCATATTTATAAACGTATTACAGGCACCGATTGAAAAACGCTTGCGCGATAGTGAAATATCCCGGTGCCCACTGTGCCCACTGTGCCCAAATCATTCTTTCATAATATATATTATAATAATATTATATAGTTATATACATTGGTCGTTTTTGATTCAAAGTTGCTTTCCATCATTTGGGCACAGCAAAACCGCATTTGGGCACAGCAAAAGCCAGGTTGGGCACAGCGAAACCAGTCAATTTCCCTTCTTCGAGACCCATTTTCCCGGTTTACCCCCTTTCAATCTCCACAAGATCGAGGGCAACCATGGGATTGTTTGACACCATCGAACGCCTGAACACTGCCGATGAGCGGCCGGTCAACCCCAAACCACAAGCCCAACACTTGCCGATACCACCGGCCACCGTCATCACGCCGCCGAAAGTACCGGCTCATGATCACCAACAGACCACTGCCGAAGACGACGGCCCGGATACCTGGCGGCCCTCATCGGCGGAAATCGAGGAACGCCACCACACCCTCAAACGGAAGCCGGAGCGCCTTTCTTTCCTCTCACCCTGCCCTGTTTGCCATGGCCGCGCCTTCCTGCACATCGACGGCGGCGGCTTCGCCTGCCGGACGTGCCACACGGGACTGTTCGGCCACCCGGTGGAGGCAGCCGGGCCGGATCGGCCCACACCACCATCAGACGTTGACCTGTTCCTGGCGGGAGAACTCCGCGACACGGCCGCCACCGTTCCGGAGCTCAACGAGGGACCCACAGAACAGCAACGGGCGCACTTCGCAGCGGCCTGGCCATGGATCAAAGAAAACAAAACCGCTTTGCTGGCGGCAGGGTGGACCATGGCGGCCTTGGTGCGGCGGGCCGGGTATCGCTGGCCATACGGCCCTTGGGGTGTTGCCTGGTTGCCGGTCTGGAGCAGGCTGGACCTGGCGGTATCGATAGGCAGAAAGGGGGAAATCACCTTTGTTTTTTCATCCGGCGGGCGGACGATCACGCAGTCAGCCCACCGGCCACCGCAACCAAGAACACAAAAACGAGGAGTTATCCATGAATGACAATGCCAGTCATCGGTGGGCATTTTTCACGAATACCCCGCAAGGTTTCATTATTTCACCACATACCAAAATTCAAATGGAGCGGAATTGCGCGGGCTCACCGACCCGTACAGGCTCCAACGTAGAAGGACCCGTGACTTTTTAACCCTTTATTCTTTCTTGCGGCCCTGAACAGGTTGACGAACGGGGGCAGGGTCGAGAGCGACAAGAGATAACATACCAGCAAGCTATCCAGGTTGGGCGGTGTGACGATGGAATGGCCAGAGCTACACCAAGGGGTGATAACAGGAAGAAAAGCAACAGAGGGCCGCACACGCGCCCGAATGCATAACCGACCAAAGCCAGCGCCGAGATATAGCCGATAAAAAGCTGGCACAATCAACAGGGCAACGCCCAGAGGGAAGACTCTATGCAAGACAGCAAAGCAACCACATTCCAAGGCCTGGCCATCACCGTGCAAGAACTGACCGTCAAGCAGGTCCGCGAAACATTCGAGCAGCTCAGGCATGAAGGGCAACTGTTCATCGATGATCTGCTCGATCAACCGGTTCCGGCAAGAATCGTCACCGAGTCGACCGGCATCCAACTCGAACAACTGGAGGATGCCAAACCCTCCGAGCTGGTAGCCCTGTGCGAGGAGGTACTCAAGGTAAACCCTTCCTTGGCCTCGATGATCAAAAGACGCATCGAGGCCGCCGAACGTCTGGAAAACATCATTCTTTCCGGAAAGAGCTTGACCGAGCAATCTGCATGCTGATTGCCCTTGGCCACCACCGGGTTTGGGAATACGGCTTCGGCTTTTTCCTGACCGCAATCAAGGAATCCGTCCCAAGAGGTTGACATGGGAAAGCAAAGCAAAATCGAAATCATTCTGTCCGCCAAGGATACCGGTTTGTCCAGCGGTATCAGCAAGGCCACCAAGGGTCTGGCAATCTTCCAAAATCAAATAAGGGAGTCGGTCAAAGAAGCCAAGGCCCTTGACGGAGGACTGGCCGGAATGGCCGGTAAATTCGGGGCGCTGTTCGGCGGGGTGTCAACCACGGCGTTTGCCGCCTCCATTTATGATGCCGGGACCACGATGGATCAACTCAACAAGGCATTCGTCACCATCACCGGATCGGCAGAGGCTGCCAAGCAGGAACTTTCCTTAGTCCGGACCACTGCCGAGGACCTGGGGCTGGAGTTCACCACCACGGCCAACGCCTATAAACTGCTTGCGGCGGCCTCCAAAGGCACGGTCCTGGAGGGCAAAGCAACCCGCGATATCTTCGTGGCCATATCCGAGGCGTCGGCAGCCTTGGGCATGTCGACCGAAGAGACACAGGGCTCTTTGCTAGCCATCAGCCAAATGATCAGCAAGGGCAATGTCAGCGCCGAAGAACTGCGCGGACAATTGGGCGAGCGGCTACCGGGGGCCTTCCAGCTTGCGGCAAGAGCAATGGGCGTGACCACACAGGAACTCGACAAACTCTTGCAGCAAGGTCAAGTTGCCGCCGTTGATATGCTACCGAAGTTGGCCACCGTGCTTAACAACGAATTCGGCAAAGGTGCAGCAGACGGAGCCAACGGGCCGGTTGCCACCCTGAACCGCTTCAAGAATGCCTGGTTCGATCTGCGGTCAGCTGTTGCAGAGTCAGGATTCATGGACACGGCAACAGGCAAGATCAAGGACATGACCGCCGCAATGAATGATCCAAAGATCAAGCATACCATCACCGAATTGGCCACCAAGTTTTTCGACCTGGCCGAGGCGACTCTCAATTTCGCTGTCAACCATGGTGAGGCCATTGTCAAGGTAACCGGCGGGCTGGTGGCCTTGTCGGCCTTGTCGAGAACATGCGCTTTGCTCTCCGGAATTTGGAAGGGGTTGAATGCCGCGATGATGTTCACCACCGGGCTGCAACTCATCCCCTACTTGTCCCAACTCCGGGCCAACCTCGACATGGCGAAGATTGCCACCCTGGGACTCTCCGGGGCTCTCGGCGCTGCGGCCGGATCCTCCTTGGCGCTTTTTGCCGGGGTGGATATCGGCGAGCGCATATACAAAGCCACCGAGAAGGCGGAAGGCGAATTGCGCCAGTTGCAACACGAAGTCGATATCACGGCCGCAAAATTCCGGCAGTTTGCCGGATTCACCCCGGAGACAAGAGAAAGCCTGTTCGCCAAGTCGGAAAAGGAGCTGGAAAGCTACCGGAGCAAACTGGAAGGCGCATTCAAATACCAATCCGCTGTGGTACAATCGCTGTACATCTCCTCCAGAGAGACAAACTTTTGGGGCTCCCAGACCGAAGGGGCAAAGAAAGCGGAAGTTGAGCTGGCAGCCGCCCGTGTGCAGCTCGGCGCACTGGAAACAGCCATGAGCGACTATCGACAAGCAGCGGTTCAGGCCCATGCCCGTGCGGCCACCTCGGCCCAATCATCGGCGAGCACCATGAAACAGGCCACTGGCGAAGCCCTGGACGCGATGAAAAAGAAATATCAGGAATACGCCAACCAAATTCGCAATCTACAGGAACAGATTTCAGGGCGGGAACGTTCCCTTGCCGCCGAACTGCGGGAGTTATCCCGTACCGGCATGACCGACGTTTCCGCCTGGCAAGACCGGAAAAAAGAAGCCGACCAATATGCACAGGCCGCAAAAGACGCTTTTGCTACAGCGCGGGCGGCAGCTAGTACCGGTGACACCATCGCCGCCGGACAACTGTTCAAGGATGCCCTCCAATACGCCGACGATGCCAAGCAGGCGTACAAGTCATTGAACACCGAGGTAAAATCAGGTGATCAAGTGGTTATCAGCCAACGGGAAGCCCTACAAGCCGCCATGGATGGGGTGAAGGCTGCCGGACAAAGCGGAATTGACATCCTCAAAGAACAACAGAAGTTGGCCAGGGAGGCAATGAACACCTTGGTGAAGGATTCCGGGTTTGCCAACCTGGAAAAGGGTATGGACGGCGCGGAACAGAAATGGCTGGAGAACTGGCGCAAAATGCAGGATTTCGCAACCGAGCAGATTGAAACGGTGCGGCGGAGAATCGACGCTATGGTTGACGACCGGCACGTCACCGTTTGGGTGACCGAGAAGGTACAGAGGTCGACCGGAGGCAAGATGTACCACCTTTCACGCGGGGCCAGGCTTCCGGGCTTTGGCGGCGGCGACAAGATCGACGCCAGCCTGGAAGCGGGCGAGATGGTCATCAACAAATATGCCACCCGTGCCATAGGTGACCGAGCCAGCTACGCCTGGAATAATCAGCAGTGGGGAGTCGTACTTGAAGAGCTGGTGAAAAAGCTCGGCCTGAACATCAATAACCGAATTGGTTATTCCTTGGGAGGGATTGCCGGGACCGTTCCGGGATCACCTTCGGAAACCATCAACCTCAACCTGACTTTGCCCGGCAGTAACCTGGCAGTACCCATGAAGATTGGGCGAGAGCAAGCCAGGAAGCTGACAAAAGAGGTAGAAAAAATGCACCGGATGAGAAGCTAGGAGGAAACATTCATGGATTTTGCAAAAACTTCGATAAATCATACGACTCCAACCAAAGTTTACGCCATCGACATACCCCTTGATGCATTGGGGCGTCTAACATGTACCCTTGACGCCAACGCACCCTTGAAACGCTCCTTGGACTGGCTTCACACCCTGCAAGCGCGATTTGAAGAGATAGCGGAGGACGTTGGCTGCAATGACTGCAATCAACAGATTCCGCATATTCTTTCGATGATGAGCCAAGAACTGAAAGCGGCAGCCGGGAAGGCGCTCGAAGTCTCCGAACAGATTGATTGGACACTGGTAGAACTGGAATCAACAGTGCACAAAGAAGAGAAAGCACCAGCCGGGAGCCAACTCCTGTCTTGTCCAACGATTGCCACTGCCGAATCATCAGCCGGGACCTGCGAATGAGTGCGCCAGGGGGCTCTTATTGGCGGCCATCATGAGCCCCCGCTATCTCTTACATCGCGCAAACAAAGAAGTAAGAAACATCGTTTCTTGGCTTCTTACACATAGCGCCGTATCGTCACCTGGCGAGATTGCTCTTGACCGCGGCTGCCGGATAGGGCAAGGTAAATGTACCACGTCGAAAACGGGCGTGGTCGGGTTTGGCGACTCGAACGACCAAGGCGGATGCAACCGCCTCTTTCTTGAGAATTGGCGGTATTTTTGTGTCCGGCGCACGGCATTGCTCTCCTTGGGCGGTGGTGTGTGGGAGGGGGAAACCCCTGCCGGTTCCTTGGTTCCGGTTCGCCAACCCGCACATTCACCGCCCTTTTTGCGTTTGTAGCGCAAATCGGCGGCTTCCACCTCGATCAAAGGAGAAACCGCATGAACACCGCAGCACCGACCACCATTCCCACGCTCTCTTCCCTACTCGAAGAACTTAATCTATATTCAATCAACAACACGGGTGATGGACTCAGAAATACCTTGCGAATCCTCCACAGCACTCTCGAAGTTCTTCAGTCGTACGCTTGGTATCAAATCGAAACATCAGATGCCACGCCAGCGGATAGATATATTTTAGACGTTCTAGAGTCAACTACCACCATGGCTATCGACGCCATTGACTATTCAAACCGCATGGAATTCAAGCTGACAACTACCTCGAAAAATTTTAGGGATATTGCCAAACAGCTGGGCTTTGAGGTGCAACCATGATTATTGAACCCCCAAGAGATTCACCATTGCGCGGCTTATCGAAAAAAAAGCAGGAGACCCTCCACCAAGACGCGACCACCGAGGCCTTGGATATGGTCCGGGGAATCCTATCAGCTTTACGGTGTGCAACTTACCCGGATACTGACACCATAATAACCGCAGGTGAAGTGCATGGGGCCATTGAAGCGGCACTCTTCATTGCTGAATTGGCGCAGGAGCACGTTGACGCCTGCAACAAATAGAGGTAACCACCACTAGGGTCTCAGATTCCGACGCAATCCGGACCGGCAATCCGCTTGAAGCCAGCCACCCTATCAAGGGTGTTAGCGAAGCTGGATAATGGTTATTGTGGTATTATTATCCGGCAAATTTGTTACCGTAGGAAGGACCCAAAAGAAGGAGGAAGCCTTTATGGAAACAAAAAAAGTGCCACGTCTGAACCTCGAGTTGTCACAGAGGGGCAACTCGTTGCTGCCGTGCTCAGAAGTATTGCAAGTCAACTGATCAAGCTGGCGCAACGTCTTGATAGCGATGCGACCCGAGACCTTGCTCCCCGGCCAAGAAGAACTGAATCGGCATGGGACGTTGCTGTTCGCGCCGGCTTGCTCCCTCCCAGAAAAAAACGGAGCGAAAAGATAGATAAGAGCCGCCACAATACGACGCCACCGGAGCCAAAGCTGTAACCACTAGCTAGACATCAGCCAGGTGTAGCGGTTGATTGGTTCATCCGAAAAATTTACCTGTAACAGTTGCATAAACCGGGTACAAAACCGGGTATTTATGAAAAACGAAATTTTTCAATTCTGCAAATATATTTGTTTTAACTGAATAAATTGTATTTTGTTCGCGTCCTCTCTGCACCATTTTACTTTCAACAGGATTAACGGGGTTATATCCTCCCTATTCTGTTTCACATTTCGTTTAAAACGAAGCGATCCATTACAGCCGAGATAATTTGATTATCTCGGCTGTACCTATTTTTGCGCACCACGTTTTCTCACAAGTCACTGAACTTAAGAGACGAGTTGTGCATTCCCACCTATTTTTCTCAAAGTTTAGAATCAATCTATTCCATCCACATGATGGTCCCCACCGACGTTCAGCCGATCTTTAAGCATATCGACCTGAAAAATTCTCAACGAACTCGGTGCAAGTCTGTTGCCCTGCGCCGGTGCCGTCGTTATGTGGCTGCAGCCTCAGCAATTCCCGCTATGCCCTGTAGCCCAGTAATAGCGTAGAATGCAGGAGCGGGATTCGCAAACTTTTCCGGTAAGTATACGGGGACGTCTTTTGTAATATGCTGTTTTAACA
>Ga0074195_1003301_pt1 | contig 15568 bp, 17 predicted proteins | sample EPASupsiteHSE623_FD_64525 | JGI IMG/M metagenome (GOLD analysis project Ga0074195, IMG submission 64525) | Bioremediated contaminated groundwater from EPA Superfund site, New Mexico - Sample HSE6-23 | ecosystem: Environmental > Aquatic > Deep subsurface > Groundwater > Contaminated ...
TGGCCGTGGCACGGATGTGCTGCGAATGGCTGAATCGGTCGGTGAAGACGGTTTTGTTTATGGCATTGATATTTCGGACGGGATGCTTGACAAGGCCCGTCGGAATGCAGAAAAATTCGGTGTATCCAATGTCAGTTTTGTACGCAGTGAACTTGAAAAACTAGATCTTCCAGATAAAGTGGCGGACCTGGTAATTTCTAATTGCACACTCAATCATGCGGCCGACAAACAATCTGTTTGGAACGAGATATACCGGATACTGAAAAAGGGAGGACGGTTTGTGATCAGCGATATTTATGCCACCGCAGCTATTGCGGAAGAATACAGAAATGATCCGGTTGCGGTTGCGGAGTGTTGGGCTGGTTCGGTTACCCGGGCCGTATATATGAAGCACCTGGAAAATGCGGGGTTTACCTCCGTCGAAATTATTGAAGAATCAGCGCCCTATCGAAAGGGAAATGCGGAGGTGGCCAGTTTTACCATTGCCGGTAAAAAGGATAGCTGTGGTTGCGGCCAGTAAGATGGGATTGAATTGAATTATTGAAAAGTGTTTCAAATCAGATAATAACCTTTAAGAACAAACAATTTATTATTAACAACGATTGAGTTCACCTTTTCGGAGTGGACCCGCGACTAAAAACTGAAATTATGAAAAACCTCGTAAAGAAAAAGATTAAGGTTGAAAAGGCAAGTACAAAAAAAATTGCCCAATGTTGTGCTAAAATTTCGAAGACCGTTGTGGGTTGCCACGATTAATGGTTTCTGATGAAATGATCTATTCCAGGCACAATATTTTCTCCAGAATAGTGGGATCAGATAATTATTTTATAGTTAATCTGTTGCGTGGCAGTGCGGATATCTTAAATCCGGCTGAAGGGAACATGCTCAATGATTTCCTTGCCGGGAAAGAGATTGCAGTGGGATTTCGAGAAAACCTGATTTCACAAGGTTATCTGGTGGATGAAAAAGAAGAGGAGCGGTTATATCGACGCAAATACCTCGATTTTATCGATGCCCGGGATGAGGATGAGGTACAGTTGTTTTTTGTTCCCAATTACAGTTGCAATTTTGCTTGTACCTATTGTTACCAGGATGAATATGCCAATGCAAAACAGGAGCTGACTCCCGGGATCATCGATGCATTCTTCCATTATATCAACCATGAATTTGCAGGGCGGAAGAAATACCTCACCGTTTTCGGAGGTGAACCGCTTTTAAACTCACCCAGACAGAAGGAACTGATCGCCTACATGCTTAAACAGGCTGATGATGCCAATCTTGAAGTCTGCTTTGTGACAAATGGCTATTCGCTGGTTGATTATATCGATATCCTGAGATCATCAAACATCCGTGAAATACAGGTTACACTCGACGGTAAAGGCAAGGTGCATGATGGCCGGCGTTTCCTGAAAGGGGGAGGCCCGACTTTCGATAAAATTGTTCAGGGTATTGATGCCTGCCTGCAGAACGGATTGCCAGTGAACCTGCGCATGGTGGTGGACAAAGAGAATATTGATGGTTTGCCGGAAATGGCTCAGTTTGCCATTGATAATGGATGGACCGGCAATGCGTTATTCAAGACCCAGCTTGGCCGCAATTATGAACTGCATCATTGCCAGGCGACATCCGAAAAACTATTCAGCCGGATTTCGCTATACGAAACCATATACCAACAGGTTAAGCAGCATCCGTATATTCTTGAATTTCACAAGCCAGCCTATTCCATTTCCAAATTCCTGGCCGAAAACGGAGAACTTCCCGATCCGCTTTTCGATGCCTGCCCGGCTTGCAAAACCGAATGGGCTTTTGATTATACAGGGCAAATTTTTTCGTGCACCGCCACAGTGGGAAAGCCCGGAGAATCGCTGGGAACCTTCTACCCTGAGGTAACACGTAAAGAAGAATTGATCAATGCCTGGGAAAGCCGTGATGTAACTTCAATTCCCGAATGCAGCAATTGTAACATGCAACTGGCGTGTGGCGGAGGGTGTGGTTCAGTGGCTAAAAACAGGACAGGCAGTGTTTGTTCAACCGATTGCCGCCCGGTGAAGGAATTGCTTGAACTGGGATTCAGCGCCTACTTTGAAAAGGATTAAGTTTGATCTATAAGAAAAAATCGTAAAAAGATGGATGCATAAAGAGCAACAAAATTAATCCCATCGATGCAATAATAAATTAAAAAATGAAGGAAATTACATCATCCGAATTCGAACAAGAGGTCCTTGCCGGCGGCAAAGTAGTCCTCGATTTTTATTCTACCGAATGTCCTCCATGTGAGGCAGTTGCCCCCAAGTTTGAGGGATTGGCCGGATTATACGGGAAGGATATCAAGTTTCTTAAGATTTTTCGACAGCAAAACAAACCATTGGCTGAGAAACTGGGAGTCAGGTCCTCTCCGACATTGCTTTTTTTTGATAACGGCGTGCAATCTCCGGTCACACTGTCAGGTGGCATCAAGCGAAGCGATATCATTCATCAGCTTGACAGCATGCTTGCTGCTGACCGCGTGCAGGAAATTAAAAAAGAGATTAAGCCCACCGTTTCTGAATTCGATGTGCTTATCCTGGGAGCAGGGCCTGGTGGACTGACAGCAGGTTTGTACCTGTGCCAATCGAAGGTAAATACAGTGCTTATCGATATTGCCCTCCCGGGTGGCCAGGTTTCTACAACCCATGAAGTTTCAAACTATCCCGGATTTATTGACCCGCAGCCTGGTTATATGCTCGGACATAACATGTCGGAGCAGACCAAACTTTGCGGGACAATCTACAAGGTAGCCGTTGATGTATCGAAAGTTGACCTTGATAAAAAAGAGGTAGTGATTGATGAATTCGAGACCATCAGGGCAAAAAAAATCATCATTGCAACCGGTACCTCTCCTAACCTGATGGGTGTCCCCGGAGAAAAGGAGTTCAAAGGGAAGGGAATTTCCTATTGCGCTACCTGCGATGCCAAATATTATGGCGATAAGGAGGTGGTGGTTATCGGCGGCGGTAATTCGGCCGTAGAAGAGGCTGATTTCATCAGCAGATTTGCAAGCAAGATTACCATGGTTCACCAATTTGATGCCCTCACTGCCAATAAACAGGCCCAGGATAAATTGCTTGCCAACCCGAAAGTCAGCATTCTTTTTTCCCATGAACCCCGCTCCTTTGTTCGTGAGGGTGATAAAATGATCACTGAAGTTGAAAATATGAAAACCAAAGTCCGCTCTAAACTGACCAGCGACGGGGTATTTGTATTTATTGGGATGAAACCGAATATCGATTTGTTCAGGAATATGCTGGAACTGGATCGTTGGGGTTATATCAAGACAAACGAGGATATGCTCACAAGCATGCCAGACATATATGCAGTAGGGGATGTTATAAGTAAAAAATACCGGCAAATTACCACGGCAGTGGCCGATGGGACCATTGCCGCCATTGCTATCGCCAAAGAATTGAACTAAATTTCAAAACCATTACGCTATGAGTATGACAAAATTGATCATTGAGAAAGTGAGTCCTTTTAACGTACCAGTTACGGTAGAAAAGCTGATTCAAGCTGCTGCTAAAAAAGACTGGCAGAATCCTGCCGTTCATAATCTTCAGCAATCACTGGCAAAATCAGGCAAGGAAGTCAGGCCTGTTCAGGTTGTAGAGATCTGTAAACCTGAATATTCGGGTCGAATGCTTGAGCTAAGCGATGAAAGGATCGTATCGGTTATGATGCCTTGCCGCATTTCGGTTTACGAAAAGGCCGACGGTAAAACGTATGTGGCTTTGCTTGACATGGCAGGTACTGCTGCCAGTTTGCCACACACGGTAGCAGAGGCCATCCGTGCTGCCAACGATGAATCGTTCGAGATCGTTAAATCAGTGACCGGTTCAATCTGAAAACCGGGTTTAGCTGTGAAAAAGCGCTACGTTCATTTTATCTCCGCCCTGATTGTTCAGGTAATAATAAGCCTGGTAATGAGTATTACCGTCATGGCATATCCTTCGGGATCGCCGGCAGGTTATACAGGTTCACCCGGCGATGGACAGCATTGTGTAAGTTGTCATGGCGGCTCCGTAGTCACCGTTGCCGGTTGGCTTACCTCCGACATTCCGGCAACCGGATATGTTCCTGGAACTGTCTATAATATGACTGCCACGGTGAGTGGTACCGGTAAGAAAGGATTTGAGGTCTCACCTCAGAATTTATCAGGAGTACAACTGGGAATTCTTGCGGCTGGATCAAATAACCATTTGGTTGGAGGGACGAAATATGTTACGCAGAATTCTTCCGGAAGTTCAAGTGGCACATCGGTCTATAATTTCACCTGGACCGCACCTCCGGCAGGGACCGGGACTGTAACCTTTTATGGAGCCTTCACCGTTGGGAAGACCAATACGAAACTATCAACACTGGAAGTGACTGAGAATACTGCCCTGCCGCTCTCGGCAACTGCCTCAGCCTTACCGGACCATATTTGTGCCGGACAAGGTTCACAACTCAATGTTTTGGCAACCGGAGGCAGTGGGAATTATAGCTATTCCTGGACTTCAATCCCGCCAGGATTTACATCCACCCAGCAGAATCCAATCGTATGGCCTGCAATATTGACACAATATATAGCGCAGGTTTCCGATGGCTCTTCATCAGTCAACGGCACGGCTGATGTTACAGTGGTTCAGCAACCATTGGCCAATGCAGGGAACGACACAACCTATACACCGCTTGCTACTCAAATTTCACTGAATGGTGTTGCTGCCAATTATTCAACCACACTCTGGGCGGCCATCATTGGTACCGGCAGCTTCAGTGCCGCCAATTCACTGACTGGGTTTTATTTTCCAAGTATGGAGGATAAAGAAGCCGGTATGGTTGCATTGTTGCTGACAGTTAATGCACCGCCGCCTTGTATGATGGCAATGGACACTGTCATCATATATTTCAACTGGCCCACCGGGATTGGCAATGTAAAGAGGGCAAAACCTGATGTGATCATTTCACCCAATCCCACGCACGGGATATTCACCCTCAGGATAAACGGTCTTGAAAATGAACAAGCCATGATTGCCATCTATGATATTACCGGAAGAGTGGTTTTTCAAACCGAACCGAAAGACACATCTATTTTGCCGGAATCAATTGACATGTCGGACAATCCAAAAGGAATGTACATGTTAAAAATACAGACGTCCAATGAATCCCTGGTGCATAAGCTTATCATTGATTAAACCTGAAGAAGTATGAATGATTTTGACGACAAAGCAAAGTTCTGGGACCAGAACCAGATGCATTTGGAGCGCACCAGATCGGTGGCGGAGGAAATGCTGAAACGTATTTCGATAGATCCATCCATGAAAGCGCTTGAATTTGGAGCCGGAACCGGATTGCTGAGTTTCTTCCTCAAGGACCGGCTGGCCTCGGTTACCTTGATGGATACCTCGAAAGAAATGCTTGAAATGGCAGAATCCAAACTGACTGCCGCAGATCACGACCGGATTAAAACCGTGTATTTCGACTTGGAGAAGCAGGAATATGAAGGTGATAACTTCAATATCATTTTTAGTCAGATGGTGATGCACCATATTACGGATGTGAAGTCAATACTCAGGAAATTCAACAAAATGTTATCCCCCGGAGGATATTTGGCCATCGCAGACCTGTATACTGAAGATGGTTCATTCCATGGACCGGAGGTAGATGTACATCATGGATTTGAACCTGACATAATGGCCAGCCAGTTAAAGGAGCTGGGATTTGAACAAATTGCTGCCGGTCAGTGTTTTGTCATTAAAAAGCAGACCGTCATGGGAGATTTCCGGGAGTATCCGGTATTTCTGCTGACAGCCAGGAAGCAGGTTGGGTAATTTGCTGTTTACCCGGTCACATTTTCTGCTTTACAGTATTATTACAAACGTTAATTAAAAAGATAGAAACTATGAAACATACAGTTGATACTTCCTGGAAGGGAAATATGTTATTCGATGCCAATGTCAGCGGGCATCATGTGATGATGGATGCGCTCCCTTTGGTTGGAGGTGAAGATAAGGGATCACGTCCCAAAGAGTTGATGCTTGCATCCCTGGCCGGATGTTCGGGGATGGATGTTGTATCCATGCTGAAAAAAATGCGGGTTGAATTTACAGCATTCAATATCCGGGTTGAAGCAGACGTGACTGAGGAGCATCCTAAACATTACACCAGGATGCACATCATCTATGAGTTCACCGGGAATAATTTGCAGTTGGATCAGTTGAAAAAAGCAGTGGAACTTTCTCAGGACCGTTATTGCGGCGTTTCCTTTGTCTATAAAAAGGCCATGGAGGTTACCTATGAAATAATAATCATTCCGGTAACACTTTAAACTATACTGCATCTACAAGGATTGCGAAAGCATCCATGTTTAGATGCAGCTGTCCTGAGCGCCTGAGTTTGCTTTCATTTGCAAATTCGAACAACCGAAGTATAATAAGCCGTTTACCAGCAGATTACTCTTTGCCTTGTATTCCAATTTTACAATTTCTCAAAAAGTTAGATAGCATCATTATGTCAACAATTATGATTCTTATAGCAGCAGTGGCTGCAGTTTTTGCCGGGTATCTCTTTTTTGCCTATCGCAAGATGAAAAACACCCCGATGGAACCCGATAATCCGAAGATTAAGATCCTGACCGATAAAAATTTCAGTAACCAGATCAAAAGCGGTATCTCGCTTGTCGATTTCTGGGCATCCTGGTGCATGCCCTGCAAGATGATGATCCCAGTGCTCAATGAGGTGGCGGGGGAGATGGGCGATCAGGTTTCCATCTGCAAGGTCAATATTGAGGAATACCAGTCCATTGCTCAAAAACACTCCGTCAGAAACATCCCCACCATGGTGATATTCAGGAATGGAAAAGAGGTGGATCGCATCGTCGGGGTTAAATCCAGGGATTTTCTGGTCAATAAGTTAAACATGCTCAGATACAAATGACCATTGACTCTTATTTCCACTGTCTATTTGTCCTTAATGCACCTGACTGAAAATCCAAAAGCTTTGTAATTGTCAGTGCGGTCGATCTGATCGCTGGCATTTTGAAAAAACCGGCACCAGGCTGTTTCAGCGGCATAACCGGTTGATGACCAGAAAAAAGTGTAGCTGCCCAGGCTGTGAAATTCCCCTTTGACACTCCGGTAGCCAGCAGGTAATGCAGTAAAACCGCTCTCATTGGTTGCGCCAACATTAGGTGAATCCCAGTAGGATGCCGTCGATTCTTTGAGCTTGCCGGCAGCAATAACATCCCCACCGAGAAATGAGGTCAGAATGTCCCAGTCTTCATCTGTAGGTACACGCCACCCTTTCGGACAGATATTGCGGCTGTCGATCACGGCATACCAGTTATACAAATGGCCATAAGCAGAACCATAAGCCGCATCATTTTCATAATTACAGAAAGCGCCGGTTGCCAGATTGTTCCACTCCGATCCACCCGTTACCATGGGAATCGACTCCCCGTTCTTGTAGCGGGTTGCCCTCAAATTCTCGACCAGCCATTCCTGGCTCCCGATAGTAATGGTATGATATGTATTACCGTCTGCATCTTTCACCTCATTGGAGGTTGCGCTGATTATCGTTGAAACAACAGCCTTTTCGTTTTTGCAACTCTTGCAGCCACTGGTAAATATCATCAGCAATCCCACTAAAATTATGAGGATGTAATGAACTGGTTTGAAAGAATTTTTCATGTTTCACCGTATTATACTGCATCTTGACAGGATTGCGAAAGCAATCGTGTTTAGATGCAGTTATACTGAGCGATTGAGTTTGCTTTTATTTGCAAACTCAAACAGCCGAAGTATTATTCCGGTATAAATTTACATGAAAATCAGCTGATGATACACAGAGGAATAAAAATCCGGACCAGAATTATAGAAGAAAACTAAAATACAAATTCTAATAGTGCATCCCGGGGTCGTGATTCTTTTTTACATTTATACTGCAAATTGACAGGATTGCAAAACAATCGTGTTTAGATGCAGTTATACTGAGCGATAAGTTCGATTTTATTTGCAAGTTCAAACAGCCGAAGTATACATGAACCTGACTGCGATCATTCTGGCCGGAGGTAAAAGCAAACGAATGGGCGAAAACAAAGCGCTTGTACCGTTCCTTGGAAAATCCCTGATACAATATGCCATCGATCTGGCCCTTGAATTTACAAGTGATATCCTCATCAGTTCAAACACCCGGGATCTCGATCAATTCGGATTCCCGGTTATCCCTGATGTGGCCGATATCAAAGCCCCGCTGGCAGGGATCCATTCCGGGCTCCGCGCAAGTACCACGGACTGGAACCTGGTTCTCACCTGCGACATGCCGAATGTTTCAAAAGAGGTGATCAGTTTGTTGCTCTCTTCCCTGGATGACAACCTCAGGATGGTGTTACCATACCACGATGGATTTATCGAGCCGTTATGCGGATTTTATCACAGGCGCATCATGCCGGTGATGGAAAACAATATGATAATCGGGAAATTGAGCCTGCTTGATCTTCCGGGGCAGGTACCTCACCGGTTAATTGAAATCAGGGATTTGCCTTCAGAAGAGATCGCCTTGCTGTTCAGGAACATGAATGAAAAAAGTGACCTTCTTTAATGATTTTTCTTTGACTGAAAGAATGTGAACAAAACGCAAATCAGAAATCAACTGCCTGTCGCGCAACATATTTCAGCAACCGCCTGATGCTTTCTTCTTCTTCTTCACAGGAACCACCCCGGGTTTGGGCTTTGAAGCGCCCTGGTCGGAAGCCGGGACGATCGCTGAAACTGCTCCTCCTCCCAATGCCATGGATGCGGCTTTTCGGAAGTCATACCGGGCAATTTCATCGTTTGCCGCGATACTTCCGGGTTGCGAAGGATTCAGTATGGTCTCCATCCAGTAATTCAGCCCTCCCTGGAGTACATAGTTATTCTGATAGCCCAGTTGCCGTGTCAGCAACCATGCTTCATTGGCCTCAGTTGCCCCATTGGAATAAAAGATGTTCATTTTAGTGCCCTGGTTCAGCACATCATAATTGTTTTCCGAAAGTATATCCTGCAGCGGGATATTGATGGCCCCCGGAAGACTGTACATGTCGAATTCCCTGGGATTCCGCACATCGATCAGCTGGATGGAGGGATCCTTCTGGATTATTTTATCGGCCACTTCGTCGGGACTGACAAACTGGGTCCCGGTCCGGATTTCAGCAAGTAACTGATCAGCAGTCAGCTTATAGGGGCGGGTTGTATTCTCAGGAACCAACGCGATGATCAGCGCCAGGATCAAAAGTACCAATGTGAGATAATGCAATGGTTTCATATTTCTTATTTTAAGGTTTTTAATCCATCCATTTCTCCCATTCTCTCGTTTGGGAGGTTACCGGTGGTGGTGCTTAATACTCCTCTCTTGGGAATTTCTTCTCCACCCATTCCGATACATAAAACATTCCCAGGGCCACCACCACGAGGATGAGGGCAAAAATTCCATCGCCCAGGCCGAAGATGGTTGAGATTTTAAGTGAACCCATATCACCTGATTTGTAGAGGGTTTCAAAAATCGGGTATCCAAAGGCAAAGAAATAGACCCCGATGAATAAACCAACGATGAAGATCATGGCATCGAGTTTGCCGATGGCCGCACCGCAAAAACTGGTCCCCGGGCAAAAACCGCCCATGATGAATCCAGCTCCCATCACCAATCCACCGATAATGGCCGACGCCAGGAAGGTGGGATTGACATAAACCAGGTTAAGGTCGACCCATCCGAAGAGACTGAAAAACAACAGTCCGAGCATGGCCGTTACCCCACCGGTAAAAAAAACTTTTAATACGACCATGTCGTACCCGTAAAATAGACCGGCTAGTTTCCGGCTGGATGAAAATCCGCATTGTTCAAGCACAAAACCAAACCCGATTCCAATGACAAAAGCCAGGAAAAAGTTGGTGTTGGATGAGATGATATCGTTGACTGCTAAAGGACCCATAATTATTTACGATTTACGATTTACGATTTACGATTTACGATTTACGATTTACGATTTTGTTTCGCGTTTCGGGTTTTGCGTTTCGGGTTTTGCGTTTCGGGTTTCGGATTCCGATATTTCAGTCCCGTGTCCCGTGTCCCGTGTCCCGCGTCCCGCGTCCCGATTTTCTTTTTGCATTTTGATTTTGCATTTTGCATTTTTTTTGATTATATCCAGTTCTTTCTGAAAAAATATGCCAGGGCATAAGCGCCGCCAAAGATGCCCATCATGGTGATGATCCCGCCAAACGAGAGTACCGCCATGCCGCTGAGCGCCGAACCACTGGTACAACCCCGTCCAAGCTGGGAACCTAAACCGAACAGGATCCCGCCCAGCAATGCAAAGACAAGCCGGCGACGGGAGGTGATCTTAGGATTGTGTTCCACCTTGAATTTCAGCCGTCCGGCAAGGGCGCCCGAAGCAAAGCCTCCTACAATAACCCCCAGCATCTGGAATACCAGCCAGTTTTTAAGGGGCGATCCGGAATGCTCCTCCCGGTATTCCTGGAAGTACTTTGTGTTTTCCGTGTATTTCGGTGCAACGGCCTGCGTGGAGGCAATTACAACACTTTTTATCGCACCGCTGGCTCCAAGTCCGCGCCCGGCAGTGAAGTTCGCTGCCAGCAATACCAAACCAAGCAAAACCCCGCCAATGTAGGGATTCAAGTACCTGTTCTTCTTAGGTTGATCTTTTGTTTCCATATTTCGGTATCTATTTTAAAAAATCATTGAGATTTAAATCAAAATTTGTCATTTGTCATTAGTCATTTGTCATTAGACATTTGTCATTGGTCATTAGTCATTGGTCATTGGTCATTAGTCATTGGTCATTGGTCATTAGTACAGGTACCTGCTCGCCTGTCCTGCATAAACAATGATGAACCTCAGAAAAATCCCCCCGGTGAGCACAAGCGTTGAGGTGATGACAATCGGGATTTTATAACCAAGCAGTTCAAGTACCTCGAGGAATGCAGGGAGCACCAGGCCGATCAGCACTACAAAAATCCAGAATACTTCGGTATAAGGTCCTCCGAGGAACATGTTTGCGGCATCAATCTGAACCTGTGAACTAGCCTGGAATCCCATGAACATGTGCACGATCAGGAATAGTTCAATCCCGATCATAATCAGGTCGATCCGGCTGAAAATGTTTCGTTCAAGGTGGCTTTTTGCCATAAGCATGATCACGGCCGCACCGGTTGAAAGGCTGGAGGCAAAAAACAACGGGCCCAGGATGCTGGTGTTCCAGAGTGGCCGGGCATTGAATGCTGAAAGCAGAATACCTGTATACACTCCAAGGATTACGGCGTATATGAGCATGATCCACGCCACGACCACACGATACTTAATAAAAAACATCTCCAGTTGATCCAGGAATGGGTATTTCCAATGCCATCCGGGGATCAGCTCTTTTAACCAGGTGGCGGACCAGATGATCGACAGCGGAGTGATGGCGAGCAATGCCCACGCACCCCACGACATGGGTGATTCGAAACGGATGGTCAGGTAAAGCTGCCAGAAAAAGGCCTTATGGTTCAGGTCAAGGAACAAAGCGCCCAAACCAAGGATCAGTAAAAACGGCGTGAGCATGGGCGCCCATTTGATGGCGGCGGGATATTTTTTCTCGCGTCCCATGATGTAATAGAGCGAGGCAAAAAACAGGATCCCTGCTGCAACGCCACCTACAAAGAGATATAACGGGATCTGCCAGTGCCAGATGTGCAGGGTAGGATCCACCATGGGATTCATACGGCCGCTGATGATTAACTCTTCTCTCATGGCGCTCAGATTAAAAAGTAAAGATTAGGGTCGGTCCCGGCTTCGGGAATCAGTCGTTTGTATTTCCGCTTTTTCAACACCTGTGATATTTCACTGCGGGGATCGTCCGTGTCGCCAAAGTACAGGCATTTCGTGGGGCAAACCGCCACACATGCCGGAGGAAGCCCCTCCTTGACGCGATGTACGCAGAAGGTGCATTTGTCAACATGACCCTTGGGATGCGGATATCTTGCATCATAGGGACAGGAGGCAATGCAGGCGCCGCATCCGATGCATTTATGGGGTGTGACAAGCACGATGCCGCCGTAATCATAATGACTTGCACCCGTGGGGCAGCATCGTACACAAGGAGAATTGGTGCATTGGTTACAACGCTCGGAACGGATCTCCATTTCCAGTTGCGGATAGGTTCCGTCGTTTACCTCAACAATCCAGTCGCGGCAATATCCGATGGGAACATTATTTTCGGTCTGGCATCCAACGACACAATCGCTGCAGCCGACACATTTTTTGGTATCAATGGCCATTGCGAATCTCATGCCTTCACCTCCTTATCCGGGTTTTCAGTTAAAAATGTGACAAAGTTGCCCCTCATCCCGGTTCCACCCATTACCGGATCCATAAGAACCTTGGTAATCAGGGCCGAATCGCTCGCCCCTTTACCGTATGCTCTCGTAAGCAGGGGGTTTGTATGACCGAAACCATGTACGATAAATACGGAATCCCACCGGATCCGCTCGGTAATCCGGACCTTTGCAGGAAAACTGGTGGTAGATCCATCCTGGTTTTTCAGCCACACCTCCTGACCATCCTTCAACTGCCAGTTTGAGGCAACCTTTGGATTGACCCACACCAAATTTTCGGGCATAAGGGCCGATAAATTCGGATTGTTTGAAGTCCGGCTGAAAGTATGAGCCTGAGTCCTTCCGTAATTTAACCGGTAATATCCCTCGGGTGGTTCTTCATGATGCGTGTAGCGGGGCAGCGGATCAAATCCGGCCTGTTCGAGTTGTGTTGAGTACAGTTCAATTTTACCGGAAGGCGTATCAAAAACAGGGGGATTATCTGCCGAAAAATAGAGATCCCCTGATGTACGTTCATATTTTTTCACCCCGATCTTTTTCATCTCCTCCAGAGACGAGCCCATGCGTTTCAGTTTGTAATCCAGGAATTCATCAAAGGATTTCCATTCAAAATACCTGCCAAGACCCATTTTAGTTGCTAATTCCTTGGTTATCCACCAGTCGGGTTTGGTGTCGTACTTGGGTTCTGTTGCAGGCATGCGCAAAGCGATCACCGGTTCGCGATGGTGATCGTTCCTGAGTACATCATAACGCTCAAGATAGGTGCATTCGGGAAGGATCACATCGGCCCAGCCTGTGATTTCCATTGGCATGGTATCAATTACAACAAGCAGTTCAAGTTGCTGGATGGCTTCGAGTGTTTTACGCGTGTCGGGCATCGTCATATTCAGGTTACTGCCATTGACGATCCATCCTCGGTATTGAAAGTCTTTCAGTTTCCCTGGAATTGAACCATCCACGATGGCGTTTGCCAACGGAAGGTCGGCAAAGGGATACTGATCACCCAGGATATCGCGCCATGATTTATTGACAGGCGGGAATGGCGGGTGGGGGTACTCGGGGATCTCCTTTAATTCAGGAAGATAAAAACCACCGCGACGGCCCCATGAACCCAGCAATGCATTGAGGATCGCAATAGCGCGTGACCGCTGGGTATCATCGCCATACCAGGTAACGTGCCGGCCAGGGTGAACAATCACCGCCGGTGATGCATTGGCCATCTCCTTTGCGGTATCGCGGATCAAATTGGGATCCAGCGTGGTAATGCCATAGGCCCATTCCGGTGTATAGGGTTGAATGTAATCCTTCAGTTTGTCGAATCCCGAAGTATATTTATCAACATAATCTTTATCATACCAGCCATTGTTGATGATGACATTCAGCCAGGCCAGCAACAGGGCGATGTCGGTTGCGGGTTTAATGGGAAGCCAGAATTTGGACTTGCTTGCAACGGTAGAAAATCTTGGATCAACAGTGATAATGGTGGCGCCGCGGTCGATGGCATCGGCCATCTCCTGCACCTGGGTATTGTGCATGTTTTCCCCGAGATGGCTGCCGATCAGCACCAGACATCGTGTGTCGCGGATGTCAGTTGGCTCAGGCGATTCGAGCGAAGTCCCGAAGGTAAGACTGAAGGCAACCTCGCGCGGACCCTTGCATTGCGCATAGGAGGGACCTGCGATGCTATCGGAACCATAAGCTTTCATGAGTGTACCGAGCATCTTGCCACCCGATCCATGGGTGATAAGGGCAACTGTTTCGGGACCATATTTTTTTCCGATGAAATCCAGTTTTTTGGCAACAAAATCGAGGGCCTCATCCCAGCTTGCGCGCTTAAATTCCTGTTTGCCTTTCGCTCCGGTCCGGATCAGGGGCGTTTTCAGCCGGTCCTGGTCGTAATACATTCCAACACCACCGGTTCCCCGGGGACACAGGCGTCCATTACAATGCGGATCCTTTTCGTTCCCGATAATCTTCCAGATCTCTCCCTGCTCGTTTTTATATACCCAGCCGGCACACTTCCAGAAACATATCTCGCAGTAAGTTGGTGTCCGTAAATACCGCGACTCATCCGCATGCGCCTTGCCTGTGAGCCGGTCAAGCAGCGAGGGCTCCTTTCCACCGCCTAACCCGATCGTGCCAAGCATTGCACCCCCGGCACTGAGTGTTGAAATCCTGATAAAATTTCTTCGGTTCATTCAATTCATTTTAAAATTTCATCCTTTACTCATTTTCACTTTCGTGTTTCAGGTGATCGTGATTATGTCGAAATTTGCCTTTTCTATTCTTCAAATATACTAATCTAGTTTCATCTATATATACAAATATGCATAAAAATTAATTGCTATTTTTGTAAAAAATAGAGCATCATTTTAGGGTACAATGAAAAAAATGACGGTTGCCGGCAGACTATGGATCGAAATTGAAGGCAAGAATTTCCTTGGAGCCGGGAGGATTGAACTCCTTGAAAAGATCGAAACGCATGGATCTCTTAGAAAGGCGGCAATATCGATGGGGTTATCCTATCGCAAAGCCTATTACGCGATCCGCTCCATGAACGAATTGTCGGAGACCCCCCTGGTCGAATTGAAACAAGGAGGAAAGGGTGGCGGTTGTGCAAAGTTGACAGATAGAGGGCAAAAAATCGTGATAAAATACCGACAAATAGCACATAAATTTGTGATATTTCTGACAAAACAATCTGATGCATTTTAATTTATTTTTTTGTTAATTTCGTAACGTTATTCATAATCGGGAATAACGGTAAATTCATGGAAATTTCCCTGTTTTTCTTTGTATCCCTTTTACTGGTGTCATTTATGTATTCCATGGTAGGGCATGGCGGCGCCAGCGGTTACCTGGCAGTGATGTCCATTTTCGCGGTCACTACAGTTTATTTCAGAAGTGCCGCACTCATCCTGAACCTTTTTGTTGCCGGGATCGCATTTCTCAATTTTCAATCCGGTTTTAAAATCCGCTGGCGTCTGTTTCTCCCATTCCTGATCCCTGCCATTCCTATGGCATTTCTCGGTGCCCTCATCCAAATTAACCCTGCCACCTATAAATTCGTACTGGGAATCCTGCTTTTCATTGCCTTACTCCGGTTGATCTACCGGCCATCAATGGAATATGAGGTCAAACCGCCCCCGGGGATATGGATATCGGTCATCATTGGCGCTGTTCTGGGGCTG
>Ga0074195_1003304_pt1 | contig 15559 bp, 11 predicted proteins | sample EPASupsiteHSE623_FD_64525 | JGI IMG/M metagenome (GOLD analysis project Ga0074195, IMG submission 64525) | Bioremediated contaminated groundwater from EPA Superfund site, New Mexico - Sample HSE6-23 | ecosystem: Environmental > Aquatic > Deep subsurface > Groundwater > Contaminated ...
TTCGACGCGACGGAGGGGGCGGCCCTGGGCGCGCTGCGGGCCTTGCTCGATCTGGCCGCGAATCACAGGGAAACGATCATGCCGGGGTATACGCACCTGCAGCGCGCCCAGCCGGTGACGCTCGCGCACCACCTGCTTGCCTGGTGCGCCGCCCTCGAGCGCGACTGCGGCAGGTTGCGGGACGGACGCGCGCGGGCTGACGAATGTCCGCTGGGCTCAGGCGCCCTCGCGGGATCGGGTCTGCCCACCGACAGGGAATTCACGGCGGCCGCCTTAGGCTTCGCGCGTCCGTCCCGCAACACCATGGACGCCGTGGCCGATAGGGACGCATGTTTGGACTACGGGGCGGCCTGCTCCAGCATCATGGTCCACCTCTCGCGCGCCTGCGAGGACATCGCCCTCTGGGTATCCACCGAATATTCATTCATGAGCCTGAGCGACGCCGCGAGCACAGGCTCGAGCATCATGCCCCAGAAGAGGAATCCCGATCCCGCTGAGCTCATACGCGGGAAGACCGCGAGGGTTTTCGGGGCGCTCCAGGCCCTCCTCGTCATGCAGAAAGGCCTGCCCTACGCCTACAACCGCGATCTCCAGGAAGACAAGGAAATGTTCTTCGACATCGAGGACACGGTGATCGGGGCCCTACGCGCCTTTGCCGTCCTCGTCTCCTCGCTCCAGCCCAATGTCGAAACGATGCGGAAAGCGGTGGACGAGGGGTTCCTCGAGGCTACCGATATCGCCGAATATCTCGTGCTGGAAGGCCTGCCTTTCAGGACCGCGTACCAGGCGGCCAAAGCCCTCGTGAAACTCAGTCTCTCCACCGGCAAGCGTTTCGCCGCGCTCTCCCTCGAGGAAATCCAGGCCAGCCATGAGGCTTTCGCTCGACCCGGCTTTGATAGGAAGGCCTTCATCGACTATCTCGAGCCCGCTTCCTGCGTGGCGAGGCGGAGGCAGACCGGCGGCCCCGCGCCCGAACGCACCGGCGAGGAGGTCCAGCGTCTGTCGGCCCTTGTCGCCGCGAGACAGGCAGCCTTGGCCGCTCAAACTGACGCTCAGATGGCTGCCCGGTTGACCGCTCGGCGGGTTGCGAGGCAACCCGCCCGGAGCGCAGCCCCTTGAAGCCGGCCGAATCGGCGGCGCCCGCCGCGCTCGCAGAGACTGCCGCGCTCGCAGAGACTGCCGCGCTGCCCTGCATCCTTCTCGCTGCGGGCGCTAGCTCGCGGATGGGGCGGCCCAAGCTGCTGCTGCCCCTGGACGGCGAGCCCGTCGTTCGGAGGACAGCCCGAATCGTCCTCGCTCATTGCCGCCCGCTCATCGTCGTCACCGGGTCTGGGCGCGAGAACATCGAGGCGGCCCTGGCCGGTCTGGACGATGTCGTCTTCGTCCACAATCCTGACTGGAAAGAGGGAAGGGTGACCTCGGTCCTCGCCGGCATCAAAGCGCTTCCGATAGATTGTCCCGGCTTCTTCCTCCACCACGCCGACATGCCCTTCGTCGACGAGACGGTCTTTACCGCCCTGTGTCGCGCCGCATCGCTGCAGCTCGCCGCCGCAGGGTATCCCGGAGCCCCGGAGCATCCTGCCGCCGCCGCGGGGCGCCCCAATGCCCCTGTCGCCCTCGTCGCGGGACGAAATGGGAAGGCTGGCCATCCCGTCTATTTCCCCGCTTCCTATATTCCCGCCATCCAGGCCCGGCGGAGCGGCGAAAGACTCATGGACGTGCTTTTAGCCTTGGGTTCCCGCATCGTCGAAACCGGATGCGATGGCGTCCTGGAGGACATGGACAGCCCCGAGGAATACGCCGCCCTGGCCGCGAAATACGGCCTCAACCCAGAGCAGCGCCCCAGCCCTGGGGATGTGGCCAAGATTAAAACATGAAGCTATAATGGCGGCCATGACGCGGCAGGACGAAAAAAGCGGCGAAAAGACCAATGTGATCCGACTTCTCGAAGCCGCGGACCTTCCTTTCGAAATCCTTCATTATGAAGTGGACGAAGACCTCTCGGCGACCCACGCGGCGGAAAAGCTAGGCCTCGATCCTGACCAGGTTTTCAAAACGATTGTCCTGTCGGGCGAACGGATGGGCCATTTCGTCTGCGTCATCCCCGGATCCTGCGAGATAGACCTGAAAAAGGCGGCCAAAGCCCTGGGCGACAAGAGCTGCGCCCTCCTCCCTCTCAAGGAACTGGAGCCCCTCACGGGCTACGTGAGGGGAGGCTGTTCGCCCATAGGCATGAAGAAGCGCTTCCCCACCTTCCTGGACGAGACGGCCTTCCTCTTCGAGAAGATTTCCGTGAGCGCGGGCAGGAGGGGCATGCAGGCGCTGATCAGCCCCCGGCTTCTGCTCGACATCGTGGGAGCGGCCACCGCCGATCTCATCGCCTGATCCGCCCAAGCAGGATGCCTCCAGCCGGTCTTGTCGTATTGGATAAATATGCATAAAAATTACATAAATACGTAAATTTTTCGCAAAACCCCTTGATGCGATCCCTTCATCCCCGCTATTTTAAACCGACACCGCCGCACCTGCCAAAGGACCTTCCAAAGGTTTACCCCGCGCACGGTATCCTTAGCATGGCGGTGTCGTACCGCCGCTGTTTTCAGAAGCCAGAAAGGAAAGCCGGCGGAAGGAGACAGTCATGCATTCCCGGAAAAAATCCGCTCGCCTCGTCCTCGAAGACGGCACCGAGTTCGCCGGAACGGCCTTTGGGGCCACACGTTCCCTGCGCGGCGAAGTCGTTTTTTCCACGGGCATGGTCGGCTATCCGCAATCCCTCACCGATCCCTCCTACAAAGGACAGATTCTCACGCTTACCTATCCGCTCGCCGGCAATTACGGCGTTCCCGCGAGTTCGCTGGATCGCCACGGCATTCCGCGCGAGTTCGAATCCGAAAAAATACAAGTATCGGGGCTCGTCGTCGCCGAGCTCTGCGAAGAGCCGAGTCATTTCAGCTCGAGGCGCACCCTTTCCGCGTGGATGGAAGGCGAGGGCATCCCCGGAATCTCCGGCATCGATACGCGCGCCCTCACCCAACTCCTGCGGGAAGAAGGCGTCATGAAGGGGCGCATCGTCGTGGACGGAAAGGAACCCGAGGCATCCAATGGAAGGGAGGACGAGAACCCCGTCGCCGAAGTGTCCTGCGGCGAATCGCGGACCTACAAGGGCGAGGCCGAGGGGCCGACGATAGCCGTCGTGGACTGCGGCGTGAAGGCCAACATCCTCAGGATCATCCTCGATACGGGGGCGACTGTCGTGCGCATTCCCTGGGACACCGACTTCCGCAAGATCGCCTGCGACGGCATATTCCTCTCCAACGGCCCCGGTGACCCCAAGGCCTGCACGAAGACCATAGCCTCGGTGCGGCGAGCCCTCGCCGACGAAAAGCCCATCTTCGGCATCTGCCTCGGCAACCAGATCCTCGCCCTCGCGGCCGGCGCCGACACCTATAAACTGCCTTACGGCCACCGGGGCCAGAACCAGCCGGCCCTGGAGGTCGGCACGCGCCGCTGCTATATGACGAGCCAGAACCATGGCTACGCGGTGCGAGCGGACAGCCTGCCCCACGGCTGGGAACCCTGGTTCGTCAACGTCAACGACGGGACGATCGAGGGCATACGTTCGACGCGAAAGCCCTTCCGCGCCGTGCAGTTCCATCCCGAAGGCTGCCCGGGACCGAGGGACACCCAGTTCCTTCTCGAACAGTTCATCGCCGACGCGAAGCTCTATGGAGAAAGCCATGAAAAAGCCTGAAAAAGTCCTCGTCCTCGGATCCGGCGGCCTCAAGATCGGGCAGGCCGGGGAGTTCGACTATTCCGGTTCGCAGGCGCTCAAGGCCCTGCGCGAGGAAGGCATCTCCACCGTCCTCATCAATCCGAACATCGCCACTATTCAGACGAGCGAAGGCATGGCCGATGCCACCTACTTCCTCCCCGTGACGCCCGAGTTCGTGAAGAAGGTCATCGAGAAGGAGAGGCCCGACGGCATCTTACTCTCATTCGGCGGCCAGACAGCGCTGAACTGCGGCATCGCCCTCCACGACGAAGGCATCCTCTACAAGTACGGTGTGGACGTCCTCGGGACGCCGGTCGAGGCGATCCGCCTCACCGAGGACAGGGACCTCTTCGCCCGCAGGCTCCACGAGATAGGGGCGGGAACGCCTCGCAGCTCGGCCGCTCTCTCCATAGAGGAAGCGATGGCCGCAGCCGCCGAGATCGGCTATCCGGTGATGGTGCGCGCCGCCTTCGCCTTGGGCGGGGCCGGCTCGGGCATCTGCAGGAACGAAAAGCAGCTTAAGGCGCGCTGCGAGAAGGCTTTTTCCCTCTCGCCCCAGGTTCTCGTCGAGGAATGGCTCGGCGGCTGGAAGGAGGTGGAGTACGAGGTCGTGCGCGACAAGTACGACAACTGCATCACCGTCTGCAACATGGAGAACTTTGATCCCCTCGGCATACACACGGGCGAGAGCATCGTCGTCGCGCCCTCCCAGACCCTGACGGACCGCGAGTACCATATGCTCCGCGCCGTGGCCCTCAAGGTCATCCGCTCCATCGGCATCGTGGGCGAGTGCAACATCCAGTACGCCCTCGATCCGAAGTCGGAGGAGTACAGGATCATCGAAGTGAACGCCAGGCTCTCGCGCAGCTCGGCGCTCGCTTCCAAGGCCACCGGCTATCCCCTCGCGTACGTGGCCGCGAAGCTCGCCCTCGGGGCCTCCCTCACCGAGATCAGCAACAAGATCACCAAGGCCACCATGTCCTGTTTCGAGCCCGCGCTGGACTACTGCGTGGTCAAGATTCCGCGCTGGGACCTCACGAAATTCAAGGAAGTGGACACTCACCTCGGCAGCGAGATGAAGTCCGTGGGCGAGGTTATGTCCATCGGCCGAAGCTTCGAGGAAGCCCTCCAGAAAGCCGTGCGCATGACGGGCACGGGCGCCATGGGGCTCTCCGACGACCCGAAACTGATGGGAAGGGAATTCACCTCCACGAAGGAAGCCCTCAGGCAGCCGACGGACAGGAGGCTTTTCGCGGTCTACCGCGCCCTCAGCGAAGGCTGGACCATCGACGCCATCCACAAGGAGACGAAGATCGACCGCTGGTTCCTGGAGGGCATCGCCTCTGTGCATCGCGTGGAGAAGGAACTGCGGGCGGCGGCGGAAAAGTACCGCCCGGGCAAGTTCCCGCCGACTGACCTCATCCTCGCGGCAAAGCGGAAGGGCTTTTCAGACGAGGCACTGGCGCGGATGCTGAACGTCAAGGAAAGCGACTTCCGCGCCTTCCGCGAAGGGAAGGGCATCGTGCCCGTCGTCAAGCAGATCGACACCTTGGCCGCCGAATACCCCGCCGAGACGAACTATCTCTACATCACCTACTCAGGCCTGAAGAACGACGTGACTCCCCTGGGGACGGGCGTCATGGTGCCAGGCTCGGGGCCCTACCGCATCGGATCGAGCGTCGAGTTCGACTGGTGCTGCGTCAACGCCATCCAGACGGCGAGGAACGTGGGCAGGAAAACCATAATGGTCAACTGCAACCCCGAAACCGTGAGCACCGACTATGACGCCTGCGACAGGCTCTATTTCGAGGAACTGAGCCTCGAGCGCGTTCTCGATATCTACGAATTCGAGCGGCCTGAGGGGATGATCCTCTCCATGGGCGGCCAGATCCCGAACAACCTGGCCCTCAAGCTTTACGACGCGGGCGCCGTCATCCTGGGTACCTCGCCTGAGAACATCGACAGGGCCGAGGACCGGAACAAGTTTTCAGCCCTCCTCGACACCCTCGACGTGGACCAGCCCGAATGGAAGGACCTGACGACGGTGGCCGAAGCCCTGATCTTCGCCGAGAAGGTGGGCTATCCCGTCCTCGTCCGCCCCAGCTACGTGCTCTCGGGCGCAGCCATGAACGTGGCCTGGGACAAGGACAGTCTGACGAAGTTCCTGGGCATGGCCGCCGACGTTTCCAGGGAACATCCCGTCGTCATTTCCAAGTTCATCGAGAATTCCAAGGAAATAGAGATAGACGCCGTGGCCAAGCGGGGAAGGGTGATCTATCACGCCATCACGGAGCATATCGAAAACGCCGGCGTCCACTCGGGCGACGCCACCGTGGTGCTGCCTGCCCAGCGCCTGTATATCGAAACGATTCGTAAGATCAGGAAGATCACCGAGAAGATCGCGGAAGCCCTCGAGATCACGGGGCCCTTCAACATCCAGTTCATCGCCCAGCGCAACAAGATCAAGGTGATCGAATGTAATCTTCGCGCGAGCCGCAGCTTTCCCTTCTGCTCCAAGGTTTCGAGGGTGAACATGATCGACCTCGCCACGAAGGCCATCCTCGACGAGGATACGGGCGTGATATCATCCTCGGCCCTCGACCTGCCCTGGGTGGGCGTAAAGGCCGCGCAGTTCAGCTTCTCGCGCCTCCATGGCGCCGACCCCATTCTGGGCGTCGAAATGGCTTCGACCGGCGAAGTGGGATGCATCGGCACCGACCTCGACGACGCCTTCCTCAAGGCCCTTCTTTCGGTTGGCTACAGCGTTCCGAAGAAGAATATCCTTCTATCGACAGGGCCCCTTGAGAACAAGCTGGAGTTCCTCGCGAGCGCCAAGAAGCTTTCCGAGATGGGCTTCTCCCTCTTCGCGACGGGCGGCACGGCCAAGTTCTTGGCCGTCAACGACGTGCCCTGCGCGCGTCTGCACTGGCCGCTCGAGAAGACTGAGCCGAACATCGCCACCATGCTGCGCAACAGGGACTTCGATCTCGTCATCAATATTCCTAAGAACAACAACGAGCGGGAGCTCAAGAACGACTATCTCATTCGCCGCGCGGCCATAGACTTCAACATTCCGCTCTTCACGAACATAAAGGTGGCCAAGCAGTTCATCGACGCTATCGAATCCCAGCGCGAAAAGGGTCTGGAGATCAAGGCCTGGGAGGAATACCGCTGAAGCGGCGGCCTGATTGTCGCTGACGGCGGCGGCCGCGGCCGCCGCCCTTATTCCGCGTCCTTCGCCAGGTCTATTTCAGCGCCGTTGATGTAGGCGCGCGTCGTTATCGCGCAGAACTGCCGGTACATGATGGAAACGCAGCAGTATTTTTCCTTGGAAAGATGGATCGCCTTGAGGACCTGGGATTCGTGGCCCTCCAGTCCCTCGCCTTCGAGGCGGTAGTTGAGTTCTATGGACCTGAATATGTGGGGATCGTCGGGGGCGACGTCGGCGCTGGAATCCAGCGAAATCCTGGCGACGGACACCCTCATTTTCTTGAGCAGGGAAGCGACATCCATGCCCGTGCAGCCCATTAGCCCCACGAGGAGCATGTGGGTCGGCTTCGGTCCGTGATTCTGTCCGCCGTACGCTTCAGGGGCGTCGGTCGTGACGAAATGATCTCCCGCGCGAATGCGGTATTCCATCCCGCCCTGCCATTCGGCGCTCGCTTCCAGTTTTCCCATGAGTCTCCTCCAAAACGCTATCAGAATGTCCATCGAGTCTTATATGAAAAAGGCATGATGTCAATGAATGCGCACTTGCTTTTATGCGAAGTTCTGTTATTATAATGGTGCCGGCGCTGAGCTTTGCCGCGATGCGCCTCACGAGGTATACAATGAATATGTTTGCCGCTAGAGCCTTTCTTAGGTCTCGACCCTAAATCCATGACAAGGGAGACGAGCGTCTCCATGATCATCGATTGCCGGGTTTCTTCTTTGGAATAAAATCTGGGAAGAAAACTCCTTTACTGAATTCGCGCCGCCTTAAAAGGCATACGCGAGGTTTTCGCGCGCCGTCGCGTTATGCGAGGCCGCGCAAAATTCATGGGCAAACATTATGGAATTCGGAAAAAACTATAAAAAGAAACTGGCTTCCTATATAGGACGCTATAAAAGCTACGCTATTCCCGGCCTTCTCGTCATGATTGTCATTTCCCTGGGAAGAGTCGTTCAACCTCTCATCCTGAAGGAAATCATCGACAAGGCCGTCCCGACGGGCGACAGCGCGCTCCTATTGCGTTATGCGCTCGCCTATCTCGCCGTCATCGTCGTCGTCGGCGGCCTTACGTATTTTGGCAATATCCTCATCTCGAAGTTAGGGCTCTCGATCGTCACCCGCATAAAAGAAGACCTGTTCGCCCATCTTCTCACGCTGCCGGTAGCTTACTTCGACGCCCATCCCGTCGGCGAACTGATGTCGCGCACGGAAAACGACACGGAAAAGGTGAGGGATCTCTTCTCCAGCCTGGGCGTCACCTTCATCGTCAACATTCTCATGATGGGAGGAATGTTCGCCGTCACCTACTCCATAGCGCCGACCCTCGCCCTCATCATGCTCGCCGTCGTCGCCGTGATCCTTGCCCTCATGCTCGTCTTTTTCAGCAAGATTCTCGGTTTCTACGACCAGTCGAGAAATCTCTACGCGAAGGTACTCGCCAAGGTGACGGAATTCATCCAGGGTATGGAAATCGTCAAGGTCTTCGACCGGAAAGCCTGGGCCGCCGCGTCCCTCGACGAGACCGCAAGGCAGCAGCAGCGCGTCAACGTGAAGGTCGCCCTGTTCGAGATCTCGGTTTTCTCAGCCCTCGAATCCATCGTGGGCCCCCTCTTCATCGTCGCCCTGATCCTGCTCTACGCGCCGCGCGTCATAGCCGGCGGTATGAGTCTGGGCACCCTCCTTCTCTTCTTCGAATACGGGGCCTCGCTCCTGCGCCCCGTGCTGGAGATAGCCGAGAGCATCAGGCGGATGCAGCAGGCGAAAGTATCGCTCAACCGCATACTGACGATCATGTCGCTGCCGGAAGAGCCGGGACGCGGGAACGCTATCGAGGCGCGCCTGGACAGGGAAATCCGCTTCGAAAGCCTGTGGTTTGCCTATAAGGACGAAGAGTGGATCCTGAAAGACGTGAGCTTTTCGATTCCCAAGGGTTCTCTCACTGCCATCGTGGGTTCTTCCGGTTCGGGAAAATCCACGACCGTGAGCCTCCTCTGCGGATTCTACAGGCCGCAGAAAGGGCGCATAACCATCGACGGCGCGGACCTCGACAGCCTCAATCTCGCGAGCTGGAGAAAAAAGACCGGGCTCGTGCTGCAGGATGTCTACCTCTTTCCCGGTTCGGTGCTCGAAAATGTCCGCGTCTACAATGACGATATTCCCGGCGAGCGCGTTGAGAAGGCTCTTGAAAATGTGTACGCGACCGACATGGTCAGCGGGCTGCCCTCGGGACTCCAGACCAACCTCTGGGAGCGCGGCGGCAACCTCTCGTCAGGGGAAAAGCAGCTTCTGGCCTTCGCCAGGGCGCTGGCGGCCAACCCTGAACTCGTCATCCTCGACGAGGCGACGAGCAACATAGACATGGATACGGAGGAAAAGATCCGCTTGAGCCTCGATGTCCTTCTCGCCGGAAGGACGGCGCTCATCATCGCCCACCGGCTTTCGTCCATACTCCACGCGGATCAGATTCTCTATTTCAGCGAGGGCAGGATAGTCGCCCGCGGCACGCACGCCGAACTCTTCGAAACCCTGCCCGAATACAGGCGCCTCGTGGAACAGCAGTTCCTCGGCAAGGAGGCGAAATGAAAAAGCCCAGAAACATACACCTAGCCTGGATATGGCATATCTGGAAGGAAAAGAAAGGGCTCATAGCCCTCCTTCTCTTCCTCACCCTGCTTTCGAGCCTCGTGGCCGTGGCCTTTCCCCTGCTCACGAAAGAGCTTTTCGATATGCTCGAGGGAATACTCTCCGGCAAAGGCGATTATCCCGACCCGCTGGCGGCGCTCAGGAAGGCGGCTCTCTTCTTTACCGCTCTCGGCGTGGCGGGCTTCATCTCGGGATTCTTCCCGGGCATACGAGGAGCGCTCAACGTTGTTTTCGACTACATCATCCGCAAAAAGTATTTCGCCGAGCTGACGGAAAAGGATTATCGGTTCTTCGCCGAATTCTCGTCGGGAGACCTCGTAACGCGACTCACCTCGGATATCAATGATTTTCCCAAGCTCTCCTGGTTCCTCTGCTCGGGAATATTCAGGGCGGTCGAGTCGGCGAGCAAGGTAGTATTCTGCGCCATCGCGATGGTCGCTCTCGACTGGCGCCTCGCGCTCTTTTCCATCGCGTCCCTGCCTTTCATGCTCTATATCTTCTCGCGCACGCAGGACAGGATATACGACAAGGTGAAGAAGAACGAAGAGTCCATATCGCGCATAAACGAACAGCTCGAGCTGAGCTTCTCGGGCGCGAGAATCATCAAGGCCTTCGCCAGCGAGGCGAAGTACGAGCGATTCTTCTCGGAAGCCCTCGAGCGGCGCTACAAGACAGAGATGGACGTAATAAAGCTCGATACGATTCTCAACCTCATCTATCAGAATATCGATTATGTGGCCCAGATAGCCCTCATCTTCGCGGGCGGCCTCATGGTGGTGAAGGGAGAGATAACCATAGGGACGTTCTACGCCTTCTACAATTACCTGAACCTCCTCATCTATCCGATCCTCGACATCCCCCAGCTCTTCATCTTCGGCAAGCGGGCTTTCGTCAACATAGACCGGCTGGAGGAAATAGGCAGATTCCCGCGCGCACCGGAGACGGTGTCGCCCATCGCCATTTCTCGCTTCGAGAAACTTGAAGTCGAGCTGGCTTCCTTCGGGTACAAAGGAAGGGAGAAGCGCGCGGTTTCAGAGGTTTCCTTCGAGCTCGCGCGCGGCGAACGCCTCCTCGTCATAGGCCCGGTGGGCTGCGGCAAGACCAGCCTCGTGAAGATGATAGCCGGCCTCCTGCCCGCGCAGGAAGGCGGCATAGCGGTTAACGGGATTCCCCTTTCCGGACTCTCAAAGAGCGATTGGGCGGCGCTCGTCGGCTATGTCCCCCAGGAAGCCTTGCTTTTTTCGGGAACCATCGAGGAGAACGTGGCCTTCGGCGTCAGGCAGACTCCGCCTATACTCTCCTCCGAACGATTCTGGGAGCTTGCGGAAACGGCCCAGATAGACGAAGAGATCCGTTCCTTCCCTCTCAGGGAAGAAACGCCGCTGGGCCAGCGCGGCGTGAGCGTCTCGGGAGGGCAGAAGCAGCGCATCGCGATAGCGAGGGCGCTCGCCCGCGAGCCCGAACTCCTTCTTCTGGACGATATGACGGCGAGTCTCGACACGAAGAACGAGGAGAGGCTCTGGAAGGCACTCGACAGGAGGGGCACGACGATCATCGCCGTTTCCCACCGGCTTTCGAGCATACAGTACGCGGACAAGGTGCTCTTCCTCAAGGAAGGTTCAGTGGCCGGATTCGGCAGCCACGAAGAGCTGATGGAGACGAACGGCGAATACAGGGCCTTCGTCGCCTCACATATTAGCGGATAGTTCCATTGACGTCAGGAAACGCGTGGAGTAGGCTGGAACGCATGAAAACAAATAACTTTAAAAAGGCCGCCAGAGCGGCCATCGCGGCGTTTCTATTCTTTGTCGTGACGGCATCGCCTTTCGCCCAGCAGCGTCTCGTTCTCGGGGGAAAAGCGGTGATCATGGTTGCCGATGCCGTATATCTTTTCCCCGACGCCGGCAGGCGCGTCATCGCCGTGGCCGGAGCCGACCAGGGGCTCGGCGCCTTCCTTTCCGCCATCGACACCGATTTTTCTAAAAAACCGGTCATCGACAAGACCGCGGGCGTGGAGGTGTACGCCTCGCTAAAGCCCGACACGGTGATACTCAAAACCGCCATGAAGAAGAGCCTTGGGCCTTCGCTCGACGCGCTGGGTATCAAGCAGATTTACCTGAACCTGGAAACGCCCGAGGACTACGAGGCCGATATCGCGAGGCTGGGCGATTTCCTGGGCCAGAAGGCGAGGGCCGACGAGATCGTTTCCTTCTATAAGAATGCGCTGGCCGAGGTTTCGAAGCGCGTGGCCGCGGCTCCGGGAGCCTCTGCAGCTCCGGGCGCCCCCGCGGCTCAGGGGGCCGGCAAGGCCGCGAAACCGAGGGTTCTTCTCGTCCAGGCGGCCAACCCGACCGAGGGCGTGTGGGAAGTGCCTCCCGCTTCGTGGATGCAGACAAGGCTCGTGGAGCTTGCCGGGGGCATCCCTGTCTGGATAGGCGCCAATCCCGGCTCGGGCTGGGGTAAGGTGAATCCCGAACAGATAGCGGCCTGGAATCCAGACGTTGTGTTCGTCGTCAACTACAGGGCGAACGCGGCTGGTTCGGCCAAGATTTTCTCATCCGACGCGAGGCTTTCCCGCATCGCCGCGGTGAAAAACGGTGCCGTCCACGGTTTCGCCCAGGATTTCTACTCCTGGGACCAGCCCGATACGCGCTGGATCCTCGGCCTCGAATGGATGGCGGGGAAGCTCTATCCAGCCCAGTTCGCCGACAGGCCCATCCTCGCCGAAGCGAGGGCGTTTTTCTCGACCATGTACGGCATGGACACCGCCACCTTCGACGCCACGGTGGCGCCGAAACTCGCCGGCGACTTGGCCAAGTGAAACCGGGAAATCTTTAACCGATGAAAAGCCTCCGGTCGGTCCGCTTCGCCTTCGCCGCCGTTTTCGCGGCGGCCCTTTTGCTCTACCTGTTCGCGGGGCGGTATCCCGGGCCGGGATTCATGAAACCGAGTCTGCTTTTCTCCGACGAGACGGCGAGGCGCATTTTCCTCTCCATCAGGCTGCCGCGCGCCCTGGGAGCCATTCTGCTAGGGGCCGTCCTGGGCGGGTCGGGGGCGGCTTTCCAGACGATCTTCGGCAATCCTCTCGTGGACGCTGGCTTTCTCGGCGTCTCCCAGGGCGCGGCTTTCGGGGCGGCCATGGCTCTCGTGGCCGGATCCTGGCAGCCACTCAAGACCCTTCTCTCCGGGTTCGCACTCAACGCCTTTGTTTCGCTCTCTTCTTTCGCCATGGCGCTCACTGCGCTCGGAGCGAGCCTTGCCCTCTCGAAACGCTTCAGATTCGGCGGACAGGTGCTGCGCCTTATACTGGCGGGCTTGGCCGTCTCCGCCTTCTTCTCTTCCCTCCTCGCGGCCGTGAAGTATGTCGCCGACCCTCTGTCCCAGCTGCCCGACATCGTTTTCTGGACGATGGGCTCGCTTACCGCCATGGGCTGGCAGCGGTTCTGGACGATAGCGCCCGTCTCCATATTCTCTCTCGGGTTTCTTTACCTCATGCGCTGGCGGACGACGCTTCTGTCCCTCGACGACGAAGTGAGCCGCTCGATGGGTCTGAGGCCGGAGATCGAGCGGGCGGCCATCGCCATGGTCGCCGCCACGGGCGTCGCCGCGGTGACGGCCGCCTGCGGCATCGTCTCGTGGATCGGGCTCGTCGTGCCGCACGTGGCGAGGCTTTACGCCGGCGCCGACGGGCGAAACTCCATTCCCCTGTCGATGGCGGGAGGAGCGATATTCGCCCTCCTGGCCGACGGTCTCGCGCGGACGCTTTTCCCCGGCGAACTGCCCCTGGGCATCGTGACCGCCCTGCTTGGCGCCCTCGCATTCTCCGCCTTGCTGGCTTCCCGCTCGACAGAGTTGACCAAATGAAGCTACTCGAAGCCAGGAACCTCTCATTCGCCTGGGCGGCAAGAGGCTCAATGACAAGAGAACCGATCCTCGACGATATATCGTTCAGGATAGGCGAGGGGAAGAAGCTGGCGATTCTCGGCGCCAACGGCGCCGGCAAGACGACACTCCTGTCGCTCCTGGGCGGGAGACTCGCCCCCAAGACCGGCGAGGTGCTTCTCGACGGCGGCTCCGTGCGCGGGTTTTCCCCGCGCGCCTTGGCCAGGAAAGTCGCTTTCCTTCCCCAGATAGAGCGGCTTTCCTTTAACTATAAGGTGCTGGAGTTCGTCCTCATGGGCAGGGCTCCCCATATCGAGGCGCTGGCCCAGCCCGACGCGGGCGACGAAGCGGCGGCCTTGGGCGCCCTCGCGGAACTGGGGCTAGAATCCCTCGCCGGACGCAGGGCGGGCGAACTATCAGGCGGCGAATACCAGCTCGTCAGGATAGCGCGCTGCCTGGCCCAGGAAGCGGAAATCCTCCTCCTGGACGAACCGACATCCCTTCTCGATCCCGCCAATGCCCAGCGCGTCGCGCGCGAGCTCGCCTCCCTGGCATCCAAGGGCAAGACCATAATCTTCACCACCCACGACATGGCGCTCGCGCGCTCCCTCGCCGACACCATTCTCATGATCGGGCAGCGCCGGCTCCTGCGCATGGGCCCTCCCTCCGAAGTGCTTACCCCGGAATTCCTCGAGGAGGCCTTCGGCGTAGAGTTCGGCATAGGACAGGTGCCCACGGCATATCCGTCGGCTGCGTCGCGCTAGAACCCGTCTTCAAAAAAATCATCATTTTCCGTTTTTTTCATCTTGACAATTTCAGAAAACAACATACAATACAACTTAATACATCATAAGATGTATTATAATGACATATGAGAGGAATCCCCGATGACCATTGACCATGGAGCATTGCTAGTCCAGGCTATTGAGGCTGTAAAGCGGAGAAATCCCAAAAATATTTACTTCGTCGCCTGCGGCGGCTCTCTCGCCTATATGTACAATCAGCAGTATCTGATCGACAGGGAAACGGCGATCCCCTCCTTCGTCCTGTCCTCCAACGAGTTCATCCATCGCGATCCCAAGGGGCTGGGGAAGGATTCCCTCGTCATAACCTGCAGCCACTCGGGCAATACCCCTGAAACCGTAGAGGCCACGGCTTTCGCGCGCCGGAAAGGCGCCCTCACCGTCGCCTATTCCTTCAAGGTGGATTCTCCCCTCTGGCTGGCCGCCGAATACAACCTCCACTACGACTGGGGTCCCGACGCCGACGCCTACGACCACCGCGCCGGCATGGCGCTCCGCTTCATGTTCGGCATCCTCGACGCGATTCAGCCCAAACCGCTCTACAAGACGGCCCTGGAGAACATCAAAGACCTCCAGGGAATCTTCGCCCGCAACAAGGCCAAGTTCGCCGCCGCCGCCGATGTCTTCGGCTCGAGCCACAAGCGCGAGCCCATCGTCTATACCATGGCCTCTGGCCCCGTCTACGGCGAAGCTTATTCCTTCGCCATCTGCCTCCTCCAGGAGATGCAGTGGGTCCACTCCGCCGCCATCCACTCGGGCGAATACTTCCATGGACCCTTCGAGATCACGGATTACGACGTTCCCTTCCTTCTCATGAAGACGGCGGGGGAAACGAGGCCGCTGGATGAGCGGGCTCTCGCCTTCGCGACGAAATTCTCGAAGAAGGTGACGGTGGTGGACGCCGAAGGTTTCGACTGGACCGGCATCGACGCGAGCCTAAAGAGTTACCTCTCGGCGCCCATTTTCGGCGCCGTGCTCCGCGTCTACGCCGAGCGTCTGGCCGAACACCGCGGGCATCCTCTATCGGTGCGCCGCTATATGTGGAAAATGGAATACTGATCGTCACGATGGCCTGAATGGCGTCGCGGTGGCCCGAACGCGGGCTTCCGCTCACGTTCGGGCATTTACGGTAGGTAGCTACGCCTCGCGCCTGGCGCGGGGCAGCACGATACATAGGAGGCTTTCATGTTCAAGAAACTATTAGCCGTATCCGTCCTGCTCGCCATGACGGTGTCCTTCGCCGCGGCG
>Ga0074195_1003306_pt1 | contig 15540 bp, 15 predicted proteins | sample EPASupsiteHSE623_FD_64525 | JGI IMG/M metagenome (GOLD analysis project Ga0074195, IMG submission 64525) | Bioremediated contaminated groundwater from EPA Superfund site, New Mexico - Sample HSE6-23 | ecosystem: Environmental > Aquatic > Deep subsurface > Groundwater > Contaminated ...
TAGCGGAAGCCATCGAAGAATGGCTGAAAATGAGAGCAATTCAAGGATAATGGACATCATGAGTATGAAAAAAAGCGCTAATCTTTGAAAACGCCTCTGTAACATAAGTAAATAGGAATCCTCATCAATTGGATCTGGGATAATTTGCTTATCACTATATAGTGCGATATTTGCTATAAGATCTGGATTTATATCAACAGTAGATGAGACAGGAACCATTGGAATCTCTGGTGATACGCTACAAATACTATCTGTTTTAAGAGAAGCCTCTTGGAGCGCACTCCATTCCTTGATGAGGTCTTCCAAAATAGAGGGTTCCACTTCTTTAATAGCATCTTCTAGCGAGAGATCATTAATAAATCCCCATCTATCCATTAACTTTAAATATTTATTTCCCCTCATTGTTTATTCCTCTAAATATTTTCCTATAGGTCGATTATCAAGCTAACCAAGCCTTCACCTGCCATGTTATAGATTAAGCTCGAAGCATATTAATGTTGCCATACTTTCAAAGCGCGAATAATCTTCATTCGATAGATCAATAAAGAGAGATGCGACAATAGGAAACACGTAATCCCATTATTTTTTGTAATTTAGGCAGCATCTTGATGTTGATGTAGAATAGTAATATAATAATTATCCTGCCAGCACAGAGTTTGCTACCAAATTCATGGCAGCATTCTGATCTATTCATAGGATTTATAATAACCCCTGTATCCTTACTTAAGATATCTCAGCAAATCAAGGGGGAACATTGCAGCAAATTCAAGACGTTGATACAGCCCAAGATCCCTGCATTCATCGCAGGTATCTTAAAGACATGAAGCACTATATAGCATTATTATGAACTGGCAGGAGCGTATTATTGCCGACCCGAAGGTTCTGGCCGGAAAACCTGTTATCAAGGGCACCCGCCTGGCGGTTGAGTTCATACTTGACCTACTGGCTGAAGGATGGTCGGAAGCCGAGATATTGCAGAACTACCCTAGATTAACTCATGAAGATATTCAGGCATGCTTGAGCTACGCCAGTGCCCTGATAAAATCTGAAAAGGTCTATCCGATAAAGGTTTTACAGGAAGAACTCTGATGCGGCTACTGGCTGATGAGAATATACCTCTCAAAGCAATACATTTGTTGCGGAGTAGAGGCCATGATATCCTATCTATATCCGAATCTCAGCCTCAAACCATTGATGAAGATATATTAGAGCTGGCAGAAAACGACGCACGTATAGTGCTGACATTCGATAAGGATTTTGGAGAGCTGGCCTTCTGTTTCAATCTTCCAGCTTCATGTGGTATTGTTCTCTTTCGCATTCCTTTATTATCGGTTAACTACGTCACTGATGTTATTATTGAGGTTATGGAATCCAGATCTGATTGGGCAGGTCATTTTTCTGTTGTAGAACCTGGACGAATTCGCATGAGGAGACTTTAAGGACCGGATATAAGAAAATCCGTGCCTCCACCGAACTGAGTTCGTACTCTCTTCTGGGACTCCGCGCGCGTTGCCTGTTTTTCGCGCGCGAGAACTAGCGGGGCTGTCCTCAAGGCCGGACGGCCCCCCCCTGACCCCGTGGCCACGGGGAACCTGCCGGGAGTTAAGCGGGATGCCACTCTTTCGGTGGCTCAAGCACCAATAGCCTCCGGGCGAGGGCACATACGGGGCAAATGAAGAAGGGGGATTATCGACATAGCGAATCTCATTTTACATGGGAAATTATTTAATAAACGGAATCAACATCGGCACTTCCTGTTGATATTTAACATATGCATCACCGAATTCCAATATAAGTTTCTTTTCCTCAATTATTGTTCCCATAATAACATAAATCGTTAACACTATATTCACAATTATGTCTGCCGTCGTGAAGACTTGGCACCAAAGATATGCTATCAAAGCAAAATACATAGGATGTCTTACTACTCCCAATAATCCATTTCTTTTTAGTTCCCCCGGAGAATTTATTTTCTTCCCAAAGTTTAGTATTTGGCGAATGCCAAAAAACGATAGAGAATCATAGTCGAGGAAAAAAGCCCAAAAGAACATTAGTAAAGAACCCAAAGTAAGTGCATATTGTATAATATTCAAAGGAGGACTATAAGTTATAATTATATTACTATCTAATTGATCTGTATAATTGATTAGTGGGATGAGTAAGACCACTGAAATAATTACAAAAAATATTCTGTAGAAAGCATAATAATCCTTTAGTAAACGAGTCATCAGATTTGTAAAGCTAGTAGTGATCAAGAAACTGTGAAGTAAACAGTATGCTATCCACAGTGATGCAATTAATAAATAATCCATTTTTAAACCCCCCCCACTCATGTTAATTTTTGCTTGCCGCTGTAGCGAATGCCCACATCTGCGATTTGCCTCGTTGCGAGCACCTCACAACATCCACGATTATGGCAGGATTTTTGCTTTGCTCGGTTGATGGATATTGGGTCGAGATGGCTGAGGAAGTGACTTGGCCGGACCCTTGATCACTATCATAATGCATCAACCGTCGAGGGGATGTTAGCATATATAATCTTTTTGTAATCGATATTGTTTATAAATTATAATTATTTTATGTACAGGTATAGTGAAAATTTGAAATTTATTAACCTATCATGTTCTCGACGCCCAATCTACATATCGGATGTTCTTCCCTTATCAAGAAGATATTTATATTTTCCAACCACCCCTCCTAAAAGGATATTCAAATAAAGAAAAACGCTTCAAAACCAAGAGATGCCGATGCCAAAGATTAGATTGTTAGATGCGGATACTATTAACAAGATAGCAGCAGGCGAAGTGATCGAGCGGCCGGCTTCAGCCATAAAAGAGCTGGTAGAGAACTCAATCGACGCAGGGGCCACGAAGATACTGATAGAGGTGGCAGAAGGCGGCAAGAGCCTGATCAAGGTGACAGATGACGGCTGCGGCATGGAGCCCGAAGATTTATCAATGGCCTTCCAGAAGCACGCCACATCCAAGATCACGGGGGCAAAGGACCTCGACCGGATAGAGACTTTGGGATTTCGTGGCGAGGCGCTGGCGAGCATTGCCAGTGTTGCCAGAAGCATTGAGGTCTATACAAAGACAAGGTCTGCGTCCACTGGGACTTACCTGCGCATGGAGAACAGCCGCATTGTAGAGAAGAAAGAGACCGGCTGTCCTGCAGGCACAAGCATATCCGTTCGAGAGCTGTTCTACAATGTTCCTGCCAGAAGAAAGCACCTGAAGGGCAGAGAGGCAGAGCTCGTACATATCGTCGATACAGTTACAGAGATGGCAATAATCAACTACGGAATATCCTTCGAGCTCTTCTCCGGCAGGCGCACCCTTTTCAGGTCAAGCAGATCCGGCAGCTGGGACGAGGTGCTCCTCAGGATCTTCGACTTAAAGACGCTCAAGGGCATGATGCCCTTTCATGCAGAAGGCCTGAAATGGAGGCTATTAGGAGCGGCAGGGGACCCGATGTCCACGCGAAGCAGCCCTGATCGGATATTCATTTACGTCAACGGCAGGCCGGTCTCCTCACGGGCGCTAACAGCTGCATTGCGTGAGGCCTACAGGAGCGTCATACCTTCGGGACGAAGCCCAATTGGAGTCGTCTCGCTCGAAATCGTTCCGGGCTTAGTCGACGTGAACGTCCATCCTACAAAAAGGGAGATCAGGCTACTCCAAGAGGAGGAGATCTCGGCATCGCTCACTTCAGCCGTAAGCGAGGCCTTGCGGGAAAAAGCCGAGGCTAAGCCTTTGAAGGAGATGCCAAGGACTGAGCCTCCGGCTACGCAGGCTTCTGTTATAGTCCAGAAGAGCGAGCAGAAGATGCTGCCCCTGGATGGCGCAGCCGCAAGCGAAGAGGTCGAAGTATCCGTAGCCTCAGAGGTCCCACAGGTAAAGATCCTGGGCCAGGTGCAAAGGCTCTACATACTTGCAGAGAGCGACCAGGGGCTACTGATCATAGACCAGCATGCAGCTGCCGAGAGAATTAGGTTTGAGAGGCTAAAAGCGCTTTACAGCCAGAAGAAGATCTCCCAGGAGCTGGCTGAGCCAGTGACAATCGAGCTTGCCCCCAATGAGCAGGTCCTGATCGAGTCCTGGAAGGACGTCTTGCAGGAGATAGGCTTTGAGATATCGCCCTTTGGAGGAAAGACCTACCATGTCAGGGCAGTTCCAGCTTTAGGTCGAAAAGTTGAGAGCCCTGAGGCCGTGCACGATGTGCTTAGGGCTCTATTTACGCTTGGAAAGATCGGCCCCGATGATACGTCAAAAGAAGAGATACTAAAGCTTCTTGCATGCAAAGGCTCTATAAAATCCGGCAGAGAGCTCTCTATGCAGGAGATGACAGCCCTGCTAAGAGACCTTTATGCCTGCAACAGCCCACTTACCTGTCCCCATGGAAGGCCGGTGATAGTGGCAATAACCCAAGGAGAGCTGGAGAGGCTCTTTTTGAGGAGATGATCTTTTCTAGGGGCAGAAGATAACTGCCCTCCATGGATCTTGAAGGGTTTGCCAAAAGGGGGCTTCGCAGAAGAGACCCCGCTTTAAAGGAGAAGCTCATCGCACAGATCGCTGAGGTGAAGGACATACCGGGAGCCCAGGCTGAGGCTCTCGCATCAGCTGTCATCCAGGAAGCATCTGCCACTTTAAATCCGAAAGGAGATGTCTTCAGGCTCAATCCAGTTGGCGTCAGCATGGGGGACTTCGGAGTTGGCTCGCGCGGCTCTGGCGATTTCTACACTCATACAAAGATCGCAGAGGTGATCGGCAGGACGGATGCCGTTGTTGACTCCGCAGAGCTTGACGACTCAGGAGTCGTCAAAGCAGGAGGTCAGTATATAGTAGTAACAGTAGACGGCATGCATTCCCGCCTTAGCGACTATCCGTTTCTAGCTGGCTTTCACGTCACGCGCGCAGCGCTAAGAGACGTCTACGTCATGGGTGCTAGGCCCGTTGCGCTCCTGTCCGACATCCACCTGGCCGACGACGGAGACGTCTCAAAGCTCTTCGACCACATCGCAGGAATTGCGACAGTATCAGAGCTCATCAAGGTTCCCCTGATCACAGGAAGTACACTACGCATCGGCGGTGATATGGTCATAGGAGATCGGCTCACGGGCTGTGTCGGAGCCGTTGGAGTCTCAGACAGGATCACGCCAAGGAAGGACGCCCGACCTGGAGACGTTATAATGATGACTGAAGGTGCAGGAGGAGGAACTGTCTGCGCTGCAGCCCTTTACTATGGAATGCACGATGTAGTGGACGAGACTCTGAACATAAAGTTCCTGGAGGCCTGCGAGGCCCTGCTCAAAAAAGACCTGACCATTCACGCCATGACGGATGTGACCAACGGCGGCATCCGGGGAGATGCAAAGGAGATCGCCTACACAGCAGGCGTGAAGCTCGTCTTCCATGAGGAGCGCATGCGAAGGCTGGTCAATCATCGCGTGCAGGAGATGCTCGACGCCCTTGAGATAGATTATCTGGGAGTCTCCATAGATGCTCTGCTCATCATCGCTCCAGAGAGGGAGGCTCGCGAAATAGCCAAAACTATCGAGGGAGCTGGCGTGGCAGTCGATGAGATAGGCCAGGTGGAAGAGGGCAGAGGTGCACAGCTGTATATCGATGGCCAGGTAACTGATTTTGAGCCCAGGTTCAGGGAGTCTGCCTATACGCCCATAAAGAAGGCAGTGGGGCAGGATTCCAGACGCGACATCAAAGAGATGCAAGGGCTTGTTGACCTGGCTGTCAGAAGAGCTGTGGAGAAGAAGAGAGAGTTTGTGGATAAGATAAAAAGGAGATAATTCAAATTTTTACAAAGTGATTAATTACCGCAGGGCCTGCGCTGTGTAGTAATAATAGTAAAAGATTATTTTACAGAAATAAACTATTTATATCATAAAGTACATCTTCAGATATAAAGGGAGTAATAAAGGGAGTAGAGACGATGAAAGAATCTTTTGTACTGAGGTTTGACGAGAAGGATATCGAGGTAGTGGAGACTCTAAGGAGCCTAGGAGTTCCTAGGAAGGTCTCCAACATGATTGCCTATCTGGCCAGCGGCGTAGAGGCCACCTCCCGCGAGATCGAGAGGGGGTCGGATCTTCGACAGCCTGAAGTGAGCATCGCTCTGCGCACTTTGCGCCAGAACAACTGGGTAGAGGAGAAGGTCTGTAAAAGCGACGGCACTGGAAGACCCATGAAGGTCTACAAGCTGTGCGCTCCTATAGAGGACATACTCCACTACTATGAACAGGAGAAGGTGAATGAGGCCAACAGAGCCATGCAGTCCATCCAGAGGTTGAAGTCGCTTCTCACAGAGGTGAGTTGAGCCTAGATTATATTTCTTCATTTGCATTTTATTTTAGTTTTAATAATTTTTCGATGATTATATTTACAATAATTCTCGCGAATTTGCCCACATAATAAAAGAAGGTCTTTCTCGGCACCAACTGTCAAAAAAATATTTTCACGATGAGGATATATAGATGAAGCGAACAATATAAAGCAAGGTTGAATTGATGTCAGGGGCTATAGCAGAAGACGAAAGCGTGATGAACAGTCGTCGAAGCTGCTGGCAAAAAAGAAATAAAAATTGACGACGGACTGATCACAAATTGTTCACACAGTGGAAGATTATAATTTAAAAAAACAAAATCATTGGGTCGTGATCAATTGACTATCATTGAAGAAATGGTTCACAGGGCATACCTGAACAAACTTGTTGGTGAAGAAGGGCTGAGGATAGTGGAGAACATACCGGGGGACGAGATCACCGACGAGCGCCTGGCTGAACTGACGGGAATCAGCCTGAACACAGTCCGGCGCACCCTCTATCTCCTCTACGAGCGCAGGCTGGCAGTTTACAGGCGCAAACGCGATCCAGATTCCGGATGGCTCACCTACCTGTGGCAGCTCTGCCCAGAAAACTTCGACAAAGCGCTGGAGTCGGAGGCAAAGAGGCTGCTAAGAAAGCTTGAGGAGAGGCTGGCCTATGAGAAGAACAACATATTCTACGCCTGCACTGAAGGCTGTGCCAGGTTCATATTCGACGAGGCAAGCGAGGCCAACTTCGTATGTCCCTTCTGCCAGGGCAGCCTGGAATACATGGAGAACGCAAAAGTAGTGGAGACCATAGAGAGGCAGATAAAAGACCTTCAAACCTGCCTATAAATTGTCCAGACTATTGTTCAACACAGCAGTCCACCACCAGCGGGCCATATCTATAAGATCGCGGCTGAACATTGAAGAGAGCCTGTACTCGCCACCCTTGTTGGAAATCAGGCCCGCTCCGAGCAGCTTGTTTCTCATGGCATAAAAGGCAGATCGACTCACATCCAGCTCTTCTAAAAGCTTCTTCCACTCTGTGACCCTCAGAGGGTCTCCAGCCTTCTGCCTTTCCTCAACCATTGCCAGGAATCTCCTTCCGCGAACAGCGGTGGTCTCATCCTGGAAGAGCCTCAGCATCAGCTCATGGTACGGGTCGCGGGAACGGCTGATGGCAAACTCCGATTTGGACCTGACCTTAAGAGTGGTTATTGCTCTAGGAGCATTCTTTACACGAGTCATAGAGGCCCAAAGAGCGCCCATCTGGCTATATCTGCATACTCGTCCCTCAGCATATATGTTTTAGGAGACCGGTAAGACCTTTTGATCACGTGCAGGATTCCCAGACGCGAGCAGATATATCCGATCATTGAGGCCACAACCTTTTTAGAAACGTTAAACCTCAGGCTCACGATCTCATGAAGCGAGGCCACAGTAAACTCACGAGCCTCCACAATGGACTGCAGAACGAACCGCCTGAGCCCATCAGCATCCAGATCCAGGAACCTGACTAGGCGGCTCATAATCTCTAACTGCTGTGGTTTCACTCCACCCCTCCAGAACTACCCCCAAGATATTTACAGATAGTATAGTAATATGTATAATATATACTTTGCTGTATAACTATTACTGTCAGATGGCTGTACATGTATGGGAGGCATTTGCTGACATGCCGCCACTAGTATAAGCCTATAGCCACATAAGCCCTAATAATAAAGACCTTGCGGTTGGAGCTTGAAGAACTGTGTCAGTAAAAGAGAACGACGAAGCGCATGGCGAAGCCCTGAAGAGCCTGGAGAAGGCTTTAGTTGAGGATTCCTCCGGTCTGCTGTGGTATCAGAAAGGAGTAACTCTGCGAAAGATGGGACGATATGAAGAAGCTGTCAACGCCCTTGACAGAGCAGTCGAGCTGGAGCCCTCGAACGCTGATGCCTGGAGGAACAGAGGAGTGGCCCAAAACCAGCTGGGCAGGTATGAGGATGCTCTCGAGTCCTGTACAAAGGCCATTGCTCTTGATCCCGGTAACGCAAGGACATGGATCGTCAGGGGCTTCGCTCTGCATAACCTTGGGCGATATGAGGATGCTGTGGCCGCTTATGCCAGGGCCATAGAGCTTAATCCCGGAGGAGCAGATGGACGCCGGGCCTGGAACAACCGGGGGGCAGCTCTGGATAACCTCCGAAGGCATGAAGAGGCAATCGAGAGCTATGAAGAGGCGATAATGATAGATCCCTTCGACATCTATGCCTGGAATAACAAAGGCGTGGCGCTGGAGGCATTGGGCAGGCACGAGGAGGCCATCAGGTGCTTTCAGAAGGCAATCGAGATAGAGCCGTCATATGCCACCGCCTGGAAGAATAAAGGCATGGCATTGAAGTCCATGGGGCATGAATCCGAGGCAAAAGAGGCGATGAAGATTGCTGAAGAGCTGGGGCTGAAGTAGCTGAGTATCGTTTATGTTACCGCCCAAGGACTGCCCAAGAGAGGGCATGAATTCAAAGCCCAACCGCAGCCCAAGTTTTTAGCCTCTGCGCTCCTGATATGTGCTCTTAAAGAAGAACCATTATAAGAAAGGCAGGAAGCCCTAGTGGTAACATGCGTGGCCTCCCGCCCAAGTAGTGCCCACAGCATGGGACATGCCCTTTTAGCCGCCTGCACATATCAATTTTGTTGAGACTATTTGTGAGAAGATCATACATAGTAATAACTTTTACCATCATCAGTGCATTGGAGTTGAAAAGCAAACTGCCCATCATCCGGCATTCGAATTGCTGAAGAAAAATGCCCTGACATAGCTACCGGCAGCGAAGCTCTCCGGTAATCTCCTTCACCAGGGCATCCCTGTTCTCCCTGGTCACAGTTATCACCTTAAACGTCCCCCGGATCTTCTTCGCCAATCTATGCTGGGACCACTCGTGTAGCACGACAATCATGGGCTTATCGGATGAGAGGGCTTTCTCAACTGCGGCGACAAATCTGCGGGAGGAGAGCTCCATAGGGCCCACCTCGTCTACTACTATGAGGTCGCAGCCCAATCCGTTCTCAACCGCCTGGGCCCCAACTCTGTCCAGATCCTCGGGATGGACCCTGTACTTGCCCAGCTGAGGACCGCTGCCTGCCTCGTCTGCCAGAATGCCTGTTGCACCTGTGGCCAGATCCAGGAGCTCAAAGCCTATTCGCCGGTCTTTGAACCTTTTATCTCTGGCCAGTACTCCTCCCACACGACAGCCTGTGGCGGCTGCAGCCTTCTGCACCAGGGTGGATTTGCCAACGCCCGGGGACCCTGTTACTGCGATTCTAAGTGCCATGACCAATACCCCTGCCAAGGATTACAAAGAGGGCCTTTCATCTGCATTTCCATAAAGCTCCCTCATCCGCTCCGCATAGAGGCTCAGGCTCTCCACATCCTTTATCTCCTTTCTGACCAGCTTCTTGAGCCGGCTTCGAATCTCCATATCGGCACGAACGCCTGCAGAGCGCAGATGCTGCTCGATCTTTAATGCCATCTCGTCCCCTTTCAGATCCCAGTCGGTAAGCACAACGATCGACCCGTATCTTCGAGCTGCATCCTCCGCCAGCTCAAGAGCAGGCCTGCGGGAGGCCATTATAACCGGACCGCTGACGCCTAAGGAGCGAAGCGCCCGTTCGTCGCGCAATCCCTCAACAATTATCGCGGCCCCCTTGTGCGAGGCCTCCAGGAGGGCAGAGATCTGCTCCTCCAGGGCATCCAGATCATAAGTCCTTTTCTGGTGATTGTCCTGCATCTCCAGTCATTCCTCAACGATCTTCAAGAGAGATAGAGCCTGTTCGATGCTTATGCCCCGCACGAGAAGAACCTTCCGCGAGCTTTTGTGGCCGCTCAATACCTCTACGCTCTCTTTAGGCAGGGAGAATATCTCGGCCAATGCCTCAGCAAGCTGGCGGTTGGCTTTTCCTCTGGTAGGCTCTTCGGTAAGCCTTGCCTCCAGAGACTTTCTCCATGGGTTGAATCCTGAAGGCACTGCCAGCCTGGAAGAGCCGGGAACCACCTCGAACCTGAGGGTTATGCCCTGAGGATGGGGCAAAATCGCATCTTTGAGATCCATAATCCATAGATATGGCCCACCACATTAAACCTTAACTCCCTTAAATCGGCTGCCATCAGCTCATCTCCCGGCCACCGTCTGGCCAAATAATTTCCGTAGGATTGCGTCTCTTCAACCATGATGAGAGCCCAGGCTGCAAAAAGTTAAAATAGCGCAAACGCCGAAGGAAGTGAGGTTCAATGAAGATCAGGCAGGTCGTGGTCCCGGCCGATAGGTCACAGATGGTGAATGCTCTTTTGCCAGGCCTTGAACAGCTTGGCCTGCAGATATGCGATTGCCTATCCTCAAACGGAGATGAGAGCATTCTCTTATGCGGCCCCGGCTTCGAGTATACTCCTTCTGGCGCAACAACCATCCGTCAGGCTATCAGCCGAGGTTGCCCCGTGCTGATGGACTTAGAGCGATCTGCAGCCGTCTTAGATGAGATCAAACAGACGGGAGGCCTTCGCGATGAGACCTGTCAAGACCTTGCCGCTCACGCGCTCTACAAATGCATCGAGAGCGACGCCCGGCATCTCGTCGCCCTCCAGAGCAATGGTGGCCTGCCAAAGTATGCAGTCAGCGCCTTTGAGAAAGTCCAGGACCTTCGCTATGGAGAGAACTGGCATCAAAAGGCTGCCCTTTACAGAAAAGCTGGCTCTTTGGGCCTTCCAAGCAGCCGGAAGCTCAACGGCAGGGAGATGTCCTACAACAACTTCGTGGATGCCGAGACTGTTTTAGAGATGCTCATAGATCTCTGCGCTTACGACGGCATAAAGGTAGAAAAGCCCCTATCAGTGATAGTCAAGCACGCCAACCCCTGCGGCGTGGCCTACGGAGAGGACCTGGAAGAGGCTTACCGCCTGTCTTTCGCCACAGACTCCAAGTCAGCGTTTGGCGGCGTCATAGGCTTCAACAGGCCCGTCGACCTAGCAACAGCTCGTGCTATCGGCGACAGCTTCGTGGAAGTCCTGCTGGCACCAGGGTTTGAGCCAGAGGCCCTGAAGCTTCTCACTGAGAAGAAGCCCAACCGCAGGATACTGGACTTAGGAGATATGCTGGAGCAAAAAGAGAGGCTTTACAGCGGTCACTACCAGAGAAGCATCTTCGGCGGCATGATGCTTCAGGACTACGATACAGGCGACATAAAAGAGTGGAAAGTGGTCACAAAGAGGGCCCCTACAGAAAAGGAATCGAGAGCTCTGAGGTTCGCCTGGAAGGTGGCCAAGTACGTGAAGTCCAATTCCCTGGTCTACACCACAGAGAACCAGACTGTAGGCATAGGATCAGGCCAGGTGAGCCGCGTCGATTCTGCACGCTTCGGAGCCGAGAAGGCCGAGGAGCACGGCTTTGATACCAGAGGCACGGTTGCAGCCACTGACTCTTTCTTCCCCTTCCGCGACGGCCTGGATGCAACATTTAAGGCAGGCGCGACAGCCGTGATACACCCAGGAGGATCCATAAGAGATGCAGAAGTTATTGACGCTGCGAACGAGCACAAAATGGCCATGGTCTTCACAGCCATGCGGCACTTCAGGCACTGAACTTTGGTCAAAGATCTCAACCATACTTCTAGCTATAGCCTTTGCTTTCGCCTCCAGCGCCTTCATCTTCAGCCCCTTCATCTCCTGCGCCTCTGCTGCCACCATCCAGTCAGGACCCAACATTCAGGAGGCCATAACCAAAGCCAGTCCTGGAGACACAATACTTGTAGGGCCCGGAGATTACATATCCTTCCAGGTGGATAAGCCCTTGACAATTAGGGGCATAAACGGCCCAATGCTTTCCGCCGCCATCCAGAAGCCGGCCATAATCATAAATACGGATGGCGTGAGCATCTCGGGGTTCAAGATAAAGGGAGTAGGCAAGGACTCGGAATCCAAGTTTGAATACTACATGAACAACCCTGTTGCAGCTGCTGGCATGCCGCTGAATACGCCAAACGCAGCCATAGTCGTCAAGAGCAACGATGCGCTGATAAAAGATACATCCATCTTCGGGGCACAAGTGGGCGTTTATGCGGATACGGTTCTCAACATCTCTTTGCAGAACAACACCTTTGAGAGCTGCGGGCAGGGAGTGGATCTTCTCAACTGTCTTGGCGGAAAAGTGGATGGCTGCGGCTTCTCCAACTCTGCCAAATCTGGGGTAAATGCCGAGCACTGTAGCCAGATCGTCCTCTCCAATAACAGCATCATAAACGCTACGCACGTGGGCCTCCTCCTGAAAGAGTCCGAGGAATGCTCAGCCACGAACAACACAGTCTCCGGGTGCAGAGAGGGAATAGGCATTGTGAATACCACCTTCACCGACGTACGAAGGAACAGGCTCTACCGCAACTGGTACGGGATAGTGGTTTATGCTAACAACAACACCATTGACGAAAACTGGGCAGAGGATAACCGTCAGAGCGATGTGATAGCGGGCTTTGGAGTTGGCATCCACCTCATGAAGGAGAGCTCCGACAACATCGTATCCAGAAACACTATTAGGAAGAATTACAACGGCATAGAGCTCACCACAGGCTGCCAGTTTAACGCCGTCTACGGCAACAACTTCTCTGAGAACACCAATGCCCTGAGGCTGGATAAGAACCGCAATAACCTTGTCTACGGTAACAACTTCATCAGGAATACCATAAGCGGCTATGATAACATGAGCCGCAACACCTGGAACACTACTACCTTCGGCAACTATTACAGCGATTACCGTGGAAAAGACGATGACCAAGACGACATAGGAGACGTGCCCTATCCCATGCCGAAAGGAGACCACGACGAGGTGGATGCCCGCCCACTCGTGAAGCCATTCAACGCCATTGCTCTTGACGTAGAAGAGATCAAAGCAGAAGTGAAGAGATACGCGAAGTTCGGTCCGGCAGACGATGAGATACCAGCTGTTAAGGTAGAGGGCGGAACCATTGTCATCTCCTCGAAGATACCAACGTCTCCGCCCGAGTGGCCTAAAACAAAGTCCATATTCGATTAGATTTCGCATCAATCCTTTTTGCGTCCAAGATTTTTATCCTTCGTTTTGTTCGCAAGCTTTCGGATTCTCACTTGAGATCAGATGACGCTCACCACAAAGAAGCCGTCAGGTTAGGCTCAGGTACTTTCGCGAAAAGAGAGAATATGATAAAAATAATATAAAATGATATACAAAAAGCCGTTAGTATATCTCTTCCAGGTCCTCGATATGGGCAAAGGCATCGTCCAGCTGCTTTCTGGCTCTCTGCTTCTTGTCCTTCTCATCCTGTATGGCGCGAGCAGCCTGCGCGTATAGAGCCTCGAGATCGGGAACGCTCGCCAGTGTGAATATGGAGAGGACCTTCGGATAGCCCTTCTTGACCACCAGGCCTTTGAAGACATGGCCTGCGCTTGAGGAGAGCTTCTCTACCTCTTTGGTAATCTCGTCCACGTCCAGATGCTCTTTAGATCCCTGAATTATGACCATGGCCCTCGCAGCCTCGTCGTGGACGTTGGCTGGGAAGAGGAGGTTTCCAGGCTTTAAGCTGTTCTCGATAGCCGATTTCACAGAGGGGCTCTTGCGATCGGCCTGGTAAAAGCCCATGGTGGCTATGCGTAAACCCCCACTCATGACCGTCTTGAAGTCTCCAAGATCTGTTACAGAGAGCATCTCGCTGTCAAGAGATTCGATGAGAAAGAGAAGACGCTGGGCAACCATGGAGTTGATCTTGTCGTAGGCTGTGGCTATATCTCCGCTCAGCCTCTTCAAGTACTGGTTGTCCACAAGTATCAGGCCCTCTGCCTCCACCTCCATCAGCTCACGCAGGCAGAAGGCGGCGTTTTGCAGGTAGATGGAGCCCTCCTCCCTGAAGGGCAGGACTGCCACGGTTATGACTGATATGTTGCTGTACCTCTTCTTCAGCTCGTGAATGATGAGCGGCGAAAAGGATGAGCCGGTCCCTCCAGAGGTGGATGTGATGACGAAGGCTATATCGAAGTCTCCCCTCTTCTCTATCTCCTCCATGATCATGTCGTGGTTGTCCCAGAACCCCTGCTTGCCCACATTTCTGTTCGCCCCCACGCCATGTAGGTTGGGGACGTGGAGCCTGTCCTTGGCTGTTGTGAACTTGAGCTCCTTGAGGTCGTTTACAGCCGTGTTTATGGCAATGGTCTCCACCCTGCTGGGGAACTTGGGACGCAGGTAGTACTTTGCCAGCTTTGAGGCCCCGCCTCCTCCGAAGGCCTCCTTGTTTATGGCGTCCAGTATCCGGTTTCCGCACTGGCCTACGCCAAGCATGAGTACGTTTAACATGATATCAAATCCAATTTAGACTAAAGCATCTTATAGAGTGATCTCTTTGAGGATAGGTATTCCCACTCCCTCAATATTTATACTCTCTGTACCTCTTATACATCCATGCAGCTATGAGCACCGCAGGCAGTAGTAGTAAGTAATATAGATATTTATATTCTCGTTCCAGGACTACTACGTCAGCTTTGCCCTCGCTGAACATGGTCTCGTCTCCGCCTAAAAAGCTGGCCTTCAGTATGACTGTATAGTCTCCTGCCTTATCTCCCGTCATCTCAGCCGAGTAGACCTCTTCCCCACCCGGAGCGATCTCGAAGTAGGTCTTCTCAAGGCCTGACATCTCCAGGCCGTTAGATGGCTCAATCTCTGCCTTTATCTCAACCCTTGTAGCTGATGCCGCTCCTGAGTTGGCAACACTGACGTTAAGAGCGCCTTTGCTTCCCTCGGATATGGAACCGGAGGGGCTTAAGCTTAGCACCAGTTTGGGCTTACTCTTAGGGTTAATGGATATGGCGAACGGCTCTGATGTGTTGGATTTGGCGTTCTCTTTCGAGTCCTGATATCTGACGGCAATGGCCGGCACTCTGATGGAGCCGTCTTTGACGGCACTGATGACATAGACTGCAAAGTCCGATTCGCCGGGCTCAAGCTTGTCTTTGATCTTTGGAGGATAGCCTGCTATGTAAGTGAAGCCGGGAAGGGGGGGAAGGTCCTCTACAACAATATCTGTGGCAGTACCAGTCCCCACGTTTTTAACGGCAACTGTGGCTGAAGCGTCTTCCCCGATGCTCAGCATATTCCGATCAAAGCTCTTCGTTATTACAAGGTTTGGCAGGTCGCCAGAGGTTTTCGGCCGCTCAGAAGTGCGCTTTCTG
>Ga0074195_1003307_pt1 | contig 15536 bp, 12 predicted proteins | sample EPASupsiteHSE623_FD_64525 | JGI IMG/M metagenome (GOLD analysis project Ga0074195, IMG submission 64525) | Bioremediated contaminated groundwater from EPA Superfund site, New Mexico - Sample HSE6-23 | ecosystem: Environmental > Aquatic > Deep subsurface > Groundwater > Contaminated ...
GGCCGCCGACGTTGTTCGGGCCGACCTGGAACGGTTGCACGAGCTGCTGCTGCGGGAGCGGGAGTGCGCCAAGACCCTCGCCGTCGACGAGTTGATGGTCGTCACCGAGGAAAAGGAAGCCCTGCTGCAACGGCTGCGCCCGGTCACCGACGCGAGTCCCGAAGTTCGCGCCCTGGCCGAAGTCATCCAGAAAGAGAATCGGCGCAACGCCTATCTCTTCTGGGCGACGCTCAAGTTCATCCGCGAAAGCGTGGGATTCTTTAACCGGCAGGTGGCGCAGCCCGCCTCTTACGGTTCCGCCGGCGGGCTGGTGCAACGCACCGGCAGCGGCATGTTTCTGACGGGGAAGGTGTAGCATGAGTGGCCTCATCAACGCTCTGAATATCGGCAAAAGCAGTCTGCTCGACGGTCAGCGCGCGATCGAGGTCGTCGGCAACAACATCTCCAACGTCAATACCGAAGGGTATTCTCGTCAGGTTCCGGTCTTTACCGACTTCCCCACCCTGAACATGAACGGCTTCATGGTCGGGCGGGGGTCGAAGATCGACGTCCTCGATCGCGAGTACAACAATTTTCTCGCCAAGATGATGCAGGAAAAAAGCGCCGCCCTGGGGGAGGAGGATGCCAAGTCCACCGCCCTGGACGAAATGGAGCGCATCGTCAGCACCCCCGAAAACGGCCTTTCCGGCTCCATCGACAACTTTTTCGGCGCCTGGCAGGATCTCCCCGGCGATCCCGGCAGCCGCGTCAACCGCGATCTGGTGCTGCAATCGGGCGAGCGCCTGGCGCAGGATTTCCAGTCGACGGTCTCCGAACTGACCAAGCTCTCGGAAAGCATGAACACCATGCTGCAATCCCGGGTCGACGATCTCAACCTGAGCATCCGGGAGGTCGCGAGCCTCAACCTGCGTATTTCCACCATCGAATCGACCGGACAGCCGGCTCTCGCCGACCGCGACAAGCGCGATCTGCTGCTGCAGAAGATCACCTCGCTGGTCGGCGGCACCAATACCGAAAACGCCGCCGGCATGGCCTCGATCTTCCTGCCCAACGGCCTGCCCCTGGTTTCCGACGCCACCGCCATGCCGGTCCTCGCCGAGCGGGTCGGCGATACCCTGCAGATCAGCCTCGATCTCGGCAGCCACAAATACGAACTCAATGCCGAGCGCGTCGGCGGCGAGATGCGCGGACTGATGTATCTGCGCGATGAATTCATTCCCGAGAAGATCGCCGATCTCGACAAACTCGCCAACAGCATCATCACCGAGGTCAACGCCCTGCATCGCGCCGGAACCGGCCTCGACGGCAACACCGGTCGCGACTTCTTCGCGCCCCTGGCCGAGGAGGCGGGCGCCGCCGGGATGATTCGCATGAACCTGGGCAACTACCGGGAAATCGCCGCCGGCGACTCGAGCGCCCCCGGCGACAACAGCAACGCCCTGCGCCTCAGCGCCCTCGGCACCGCCCGGGTGATGGACGGCAGCGAGACCTTCGTCGGTTACTACGCCCGCATCGCCGGCGATGTCGGCGTCGAGGCGAGCCGCAATAAGCTGGCCTTGGCCGGCAACCGCGACGCCCTGACCCAGGTCGCCAATCTGCGGGACAACACCGTCGGAGTTTCCCTCGAAGAAGAGATGATCTCCCTCATTAAATTCCAGAAGAGTTTCGAAGCTTCGGCCAAATACCTCAGCACCGTCGACGAGGTCATGAGCCAGCTTCTGGCCATTCGGGGGTAGCATATGAAAGCGAGCAATTCGACCACCTATCGCTCCATGATGCTGTTTCTCAACAGCACCACCTCCAAATTGCAGGATCTCCAGGTCGCCACCGCCACCGGGCGCAAGATGAACGCCGCTTCCGACAACCCCGCCGGGGTGTCGCCGGTGCTGCTCACCCGCTCGCGGATGATGTCCGCCGAGAATCATTACGAAAACAACCTCGCCGCCATCGACCGCCTCAAGGCTCAGGACACCCAGATGGAGCAGGCCGAAAACCTCATCAACCGCGCCATCGAGCTGACCGTTTCCGCCGGCAACGGCACCTACAGCAACTACGAACTCGAAGTCCTGGCGAGCGAGGTCGGCGACCTGCGAAACTCCATGGTCAGCCTCGCCAACGGGCAGATGGACGGCAAATATTTTTTCGCCGGGTTCAACGATTTGACACCCCCCTTTGTCGAAAATCCGGCTCATGCCGGGGATCCGACCCAGCCGCCCATGCTCTACCAGGGGGACCAGGGGCGCAAGCAGCTGGAGATCTCCCCGAGCGAAACCGAAACCATCAATTTCACCGGCAGCGCCATTTTTCTAGGCGATGAAGACGGCGACGGCGTCGTCGATCCCGGTCGGGTGGACATCTTCGCGGTCATGTCCGGCATCGAGGAAGCCTTGCGTAACAACGATTCCGCCGGCGCCACGGCTCTGCTCGGCGATCTCAATATCGCCCTGGAGCAGGTCAGCATCAACCGCAGCCAGATGGGGGTGGTGGCCAACCGCATCGATCGCGCCAACGAAAATATCCAGGATATGGAACTCGACCTCGAAGAGGTGCTGTCCCGTTATCAGGACGCCGATCTCATCGAATCGATCACGGAAATGATGCAACAGGAACAAGCCTTGCAAGCAGCCATGGATGTGACGGGACGACTCAGTAAATTGTCGATCCTCGACTATCTCCGCTAGGAATAAATAACACGCCAGGGAGGGCCAGATGCTGGTATTGACACGCAAGGTCGGCGAGGGCATCCGCATCGGCGACGACATCACCATCACCGTCGTCGAGATGAAAAACGGCGGTATCCGCCTCGGGATCATGGCGCCGGCCACGGTGAAGATTCACCGTCAGGAAGTCTATGATCGCATCCTCGAAGAGAACAAGGAAGCCACCCAGTGGGTCATCACCGATCTGGACAGCCTGAGCGCCGGCCTGCCCACTCTCAAGGAGGTCAAATGAAGGTCATCAATACGCGTTTCGGGCAGGTGGAATACGATCCGGCCAAAACCCTGCACTTTCCCACGGGAATGATCGGTTTCGAGAACCTGCGCGAATTCATCGTCATGCCCAACATCAAGCGCGGCCCGCTCTTCTGGATCCAGAGCGTCGAAGATCCCGAGATCGCCTTTGTCCTCACCGATCCCACCAACTTCTTCGTCGACTACCGGGTTTCCCCCGACGACAACGAGAAAGAAAAGTTGGGGATGCAGGACGGCGACGACTGTCACGCCCTGGTGGTCGTCACCGTCAACTCGGGCAGCGACTTCACCTTCAACCTGCTCGCGCCGGTCCTCTACGCCCCGGGCGCCAACCGCGCCATCCAAGTGGTGCTGGAGCACAGCAACTACTCGACCAAAGTGCCCTTGCCCAAGGTGTGAGCGCAGGGCATCACCGGAATTGATCGAAAGGCCACCTCGCGAAGGACGCGGAGTGGCCTTTTTTACATGGATCGGCAGGCAAAATCGCCGGTGTCGGAATTTTGGCCGGAGGCTTGCAATAATTGTGTCCAGGGGAAAATATTCAATATTTGCCGGCCAAGTGTCGATATTTTGACACATGACGGACGAGGCCATACGGGTTCAGGGAGGTCTTGGGTGGAAATCTCGGTTCGGAATGATTTAGGGCCTTTTCGGGTCACCCGCTTCGGTGACCGCTACCCGATCCATGTCAATCGAGAACGCTTCGACAAATTCGGCGCCGAGGTGGTTTTCGAGCAGCGCTTTGGCAAAAGCCTGTTCAACCGGGACACCTTCTATATTATTGTCGGGACGGATTCGGGTTTGTTGCCTCGGTATGTCGTGCGCAAGGGGGTTCCCGAAGGTAGTCGGTATCTATTTGTCGAACTTCCCGAGGTTCTCGCCCGGCTCGATGTGGAAGTGGTCGAGCGGATCGATTACGCAGCGTTCGAGCATTGCCTGGAATCGGCGAAGGCACTCGATCTAAACGAATATATTTTTATCGACAAGGTAGAAATTATTTACTGTTGCGCCGCCGAGGACGTCTTCTGGGAAGCCTATCGGGATGCGGCAAGGAAATTAAAGCAAACCGTCAATCGCTATTTGTGGGAGGTCAAATCCTCTCTCGGGTTCGAGGTCTTCATTCGCCGGCAGTTGGAAAATCTCGGTGAAAATCGGGTTTCGGCCAACATCCTGACGGGCTTGTTCGAGGGGAAGACGGCGGTGTTGCTGGCCGGCGGCCCCTCCTTGGACGACATCTTCCCCTGGCTCCTGGCCCACCGCGACGAGGTGGTGGTGATCGCGGTGTCCCGGGTTTCGCGGCGCCTGCTTGAGGTCGGGATCACTCCGGACCTCCTGGTTTCCGTCGATCCCAATCCATCCAATTTCGACGTCAGCAACGAAATGTTCCATTTTTCAAAAACCTCGCTGCTGGTAAACAGTTATCATGTCTGTCCCTACGTGTTGGGACAATGGGGCGGGAAGAGTGTTTTTTGGGGCAACGCCTTCCCCTGGAATTCCCCCCTGAACGCCAACACCTCAATCACCATGGGGCCGACGGTAACCAACATGGCTCTCGACACCGCCGTGGAAATGGGGTTTTCCCAGATCGTTCTGGCCGGGGTCGACCTCTGCTACAGCCGGGACGGCTACACCCACGCCCAAGCCTCGCGGGAACATGCCATCGGCGCCTGTTTCATGAACACCGACGTGCAGGTGGAAACCTATGGGGGGTGGCGGGCCTACACCTCCACCGCCTATGCCATGGCGGTCGGTGAGCTTGACGGCCAGGCGCAACGGGCTCTGCAGAGGGGATGCAGTATTTTCAACCCGGCGCCCGGCGCGGCCCGGATGAGCCATGTCCGGCACGTCGCCCTGGACGATCTGCGGCTCGAATCTCTCGGAGAAACCCCTCGCGACAGGATTTTTCGGGTTTTGCCCCCGGATACGACGGTTTTCCGCCGTGAACATTACGACCGGGCTCTCGCCGAACTGGAGCGCGCCGAAACCGCCCTGACCCGGATCCGGGAGCTGTCGGTGTCGGCCCTTGAGGCCAATGCGCGACTTTTCAATGCCGGCGGAAAGATGAATTTTAACTACCGGCACCGGCTCGAGAAGATTGAAAATTCCCTGGTCGGTGAGCATGGTCATTTTTCATCGTTGGTGAAACTTTTCGGGATCCCCAGTTTTATCAAGGTGGCCCACCCCGACTCCGGGAAACGGATGAAAAAGGTCGAACTGGAAAACCTGGGTCACATTTATTATCAGGCCTATCGGGATAGCAGCGAGCGCTTGTTGCTTCTGCTTGGGGAAGCCCGGCGCCGAATCGAGACGCGTCTGGAGGAAGAGCAGTCCGTTCCCGATCTCCATCGGCTTGCGCGGCAATGGCGACAGGATGCCCAGCCCGGGCGCGCCGTGGTCTGGCGTGAACGGCATGGGGACAGGCTCGATGCCATTGGCGATGAGGGCGAGAACTTGTTGAAAGATATCGAGCTCCAGTTCGATTGGTTGCTGAAGAAGGGCTACATCGGTTTTACGGGGTTCGGGGAAGTCGAGGCGAGATATCATGACTATTTTCTTTCCGGCGCCTTGCACCGGTTGATGGCCGTCTATCAAAAAAAAGACCGGGCCGAGCTGGAACGAATGATCGAGGCCCTTGCCGCGAATTCTTCAGTCAAGGCCAAGCCCCTGCTCTCCTTGGGCCGGGGCTATCTCGCGGAATTGAATGATCGGAGCGAGGAAGCTCTCGATCATTATCAGGAGGTCTTCGACGCGGAAGATGAACATCTTCAGGAAGAATCCTTGCGTTCGATTGCCTTTCTCTGCCTGAAAATTGGTGCGACGGATGACGCGTTACTGGCGTTGGAGAATCTCTCCGTGCGCTCTCCCGTTTATCTGCCCATGTATGGCGATACGCTCAAGGCCTTGGGGTCGGTGGATCAGGCATTGGATGTTTACGCGGCCTACCTGGAAAAGGTTCCCGAGGATCAGGCCGCCGTGCTCAATCTCGGGTGTTACTACCGGGATCTGGGAATCAAGGAAGGCGCGCGTATGATGTTCAGCCATGTCCTGGAAGCGGATCCGGATCATCGAGTCGCCCGGATGCTTTTAGCGGAATTGGACTGATCGAAGGCGTATCGTTGGGGTTTTCAGATGGTCGACGTCTTGGTTATGGCGCGCGCGATTGCGACACCAGGAAAAAACATCCCGGATCGGACCATGGAAGGAATAATTTTTCAATTCATGACGCTGAGGTGGTCAAGCCATGCTTAACGGAAAATCGATTCTGGTCACGGGCGGCACCGGTTCCTTCGGCAAGAAGTTTATTGAAACCATTCTGTCGGATTATCCCGGTGTGAAACGGATCGTGGTCTTCTCTCGCGATGAGTTGAAGCAATTCGAAATGGCCCAGTTGTTTCCCAATGACAAGTTCAGCCAGGTGCGCTATTTCATCGGCGACGTGCGCGACAAGGATCGTCTCAATCGCGCATTCGAAGGGATCGACATCGTAGTCCACGCCGCCGCCCTTAAGCAGGTTCCCGCTTGCGAATACAATCCGTTCGAAGCGATCAAAACCAACATCCTCGGGGCGCAGAACATTATCGAAACCGCCCTGGATCGCGGGGTGGAAAAGGTCGTGGCTTTAAGTACCGACAAAGCCGCCGCGCCCATCAATCTCTATGGCGCGACCAAGCTTTGTTCCGATAAGCTTTTTGTCGCGGCCAACAATTTCAAGGGTAAGCGGGATATCAAGTTTTCCGTGGTTCGCTATGGCAACGTCATGGGCAGCCGCGGCAGCGTCATCCCCTTTTTCCTGAAAAAGAAAGGGGACGGAGTGCTCCCGATCACCGATGAGCGGATGACCCGGTTCAATATCACCCTCGGGGATGGGGTCAAACTGGTGCTCAGGGCTCTTGATGTCATGTGGGGAGGGGAGATCTTCGTGCCCAAGATCCCGAGTTACCGGATTTTGGATGTCGCCCAGGCGGTTGACTCGGCCTGTCGGATCGAAATCGTCGGCATCCGCCCCGGCGAGAAAATCCACGAAGAGATGATTACCGCTACCGACGCCCTGAACACCGTCGAATTCGCCGACTACTTCGTCATTCTTCCCTCCATGCCTCTGTGGAGCGTCGAGAACTTCACCGCGCGATTCAACGGAAAGCGCTGCGCCGATGGTTTTGCCTACAACAGCGGCACCAATACCGACTGGCTGAGTGTCGAACAGTTGCGGGAACTGATCTACACCTATCTCAATCCGGAGATCAACCGCCGCCGGGACGACTTCGCATGAACGGCGCCCCGATTCCCTACGGCCGCCAGAGCATCAGTGCCGAGGACATCCAGGCCGTCGTGGACGTCCTCAAATCCGATTGGCTCACCCAAGGTCCGACGGGCGAGCGCTTCGAACGGACCGTGGCCGACCATTGCGGCGCCGCCCACGCGGTGGCCGTGAACAGCGCCACCTCGGCCCTGCACATCGCCTGCCTCGCGGCCGGACTCGGCCCCGGCGATATTCTCTGGACCTCGCCCAACACCTTCGTCGCCTCCGCCAACTGTGGGTTGTATTGCGGTGCCACGGTGGACTTCGTCGACATCGATCCCCGCACCTACAACATGAGCGTCGAGCTGCTGGCGGAAAAACTGGAGCGGGCCGCACGGGAAGGATTGCTGCCGAAGGTCGTGATTCCGGTCCATTTCGCGGGGCAATCGTGCGACATGGAAGCTGTCGCCCGTCTCGCCGAAAGGTATGGGTTCACCGTCATCGAAGACGCTTCCCACGCCATCGGTGGACGGTACAAAGGGGAACCCGTCGGCAACTGCCGCTATTCCGCGATGACCGTCTTCAGCTTTCATCCCGTCAAGATCATCACCACCGGCGAAGGGGGGATGGTACTGACCAACAGCGCCGAACTGCACGAGAAGCTGGTGCGTCTGCGCTGCCACGGCATCACCCGCGATCCGGCGTTCATGACGGGCGAATCCCAGGGGGCCTGGTACTACGAGCAGATCGAACTGGGATTCAACTATCGGATGACCGATATCCAGGCGGCTCTGGGGGTGAGCCAGATGGCGCGACTCGATGAATTTGTCGAGCGGCGGCACCAACTCGCGAAGCGCTACGACGCGGCGCTGGTCGATCTCCCCCTCATCCGCCCCTGGCAACATCCGGATACTCGTTCCGCATTTCATCTTTATGTCATTCGCCTTGATCTTGGCCGAATCGGCAAGAGTCATCGCGAAGTTTTCGCGGGACTCCGTTCCCGGGAAATTCTGGTGAATCTCCACTATATTCCGGTACACACGCAACCGTACTATCGGCAGCTGGGTTTTTGCGCGGGCGATTTTCCCGAGGTCGAACGCTACTACCGGGAGGCGATCACCCTGCCGCTCTACGCCGGCCTGTCCGAATCCGACCAGGATCGAGTCATCACCGCGCTTCGGGAGATCCTATGACCAGACCTCTTTTTGTCGCCGAAGTCTCCAGCAATCACCACCGCGACCTGGAGCGCTGCTTTCGCTTTATCGACACGGCGGCGGCTGTGGGTTGCGGTGCCGTCAAGTTTCAACTCTTCAGGATCGAGGAACTGTTCGCGCCGGAGATTCTGGACAAAAGCCCTATGCACCGGGCCCGAAAAGACTGGGAGCTTCCCGTAGGCTTCCTCCCGCGACTGGCGGCTCGGTGCCGGGAGCGGAAAATCCGATTCTCCTGTACCCCTTTCTATCTGGAGGCGGTGGAAGAACTTCTCCCCCATGTCGATTTCTACAAGATCGCTTCCTACGAACTCCTCTGGACCGACCTCTTGACCGCCTGCGCCCGCACCGGCAAACCGTTGGTCCTGTCCACGGGCATGGCCACCCTGGATGAAATTGAGGGCGCCGTGGAAACGGCGCGAGCCGCCGGCTGTGCCGATCTGACTCTGCTGCACTGTGTCTCCGGTTATCCCGCGCCGGTCGAGCAATGCAACCTGGCCGCCATCCGAACCCTGGCCCAGCGTTTTGCCTGCTCCGTGGGTTGGTCCGACCATAGTGTCTCGCCGGCGGTCATCTATCGGGCCGTGCATCGCTGGCAGGCCGGAATGGTTGAGTTTCATTTGGATCTGGAAGGGGAAGGGGACGAATTCAAGACCGGTCACTGCTGGTTGCCGGAGCAGATTGAACAGGTCATCAAAATGACTGAGGCCGGCTTCGCCGCCGACGGTAGCGGCGCTAAAACGCCCGCCGCCGCCGAACTACCCGATCGGGAATGGCGAGCCGATCCCAGCGATGGATTGCGCCCCTTTCTTGCCGTTCGCGAGCGATGGCGTGGCCAGGACTGAAAGTTATCCGGAAGGACCTTCGCCGATGAACCAGCCGGCTCCTCTTTGGAGATCCTCATGACGTCCGAATCCGCGCGTCGCGAAAACGCCGTTGCTTTTGTTGTCGCCCGACTCAATTCCTCGCGTTTGGAAGCCAAGCAGTTCCGAACCATCGGTGATCGTTCCCTGCTCGACTGGATCATCGAACGTCTGCGCGCCAGCCGCGAATTGAGCCGCATCGTGCTGACCACGGTGGCTGAACCGGGCAATCTCCCCCTGCGCGACTATGCCGCCGAGCATGGGATTGACTGCTTCTGGTACGAGGGTGATCCCAATCATGTGACCCATCGCCTGAGCAGCGCCGCGCAGGCCTTCCAGGCCGACATCTGTGTGCTGATCAGCGGCGATTGCCCGTTGGTTGACGGGCCTCTGGTCGATCTGATGATCGCCGCCTTGCGCGAGACTCCGCGAGCGCAAGCCGTCGCCGTTCCGCCGCGCGCCGATGGGGCGGTGGCCTATACCGAGGGAATCGGGGTCTTTCGCCGCCGCGCTTGGGTGGAAGGGGATGAATTGGCTGACCGTCCGGAGCTGAAAGAAAACCATTTTCCCACGGTATGGCGACACCCCGAGCGCTTTCCGGTGTTGCCCCTTTCCCTGCCGGATGTCTATTACGGGCCGCATCACAGAATCTCGGTGGATACCCCCGCGGATCTCGATTTCATGAATCGCCTGTATCGGCTTCTTGTCGATCGGGGCCTGAAGTTCACTCTGCCCAACGTGCTCGATCTGCTTCGGCGGCAGCCGGAACTGTGTGAGATTAACCGGCATGTTCACCAGCGGCGGCTTGGGGAAACGCACCTTCAGGTGGTCTATGCCGTCGATTGCGGTCCGGACTATGGCTATGGCCACCTGATGCGCAGCCGTGAGCTGGGTCGCAGGATCGTCGAGCAACTGAGCTGGCCGGTGACCTTCGTGGTGGACGACCCGCGTGGCGCGGAGTTGCTTCTGGAGCAGGGGGGGCGAGTGGTTTGGGGGGCGGTCGGGCGCGAACGCCGTCCTTTACCGGCAAGTTTGTCGCGACTCCAGTCGGTGAATTGGGCTGGGCACGATCTGTTGCTGCTGGATCTCTACCCCCGGCCGCTGCCGGAAAGCTGGCGGGCACCCCTGGGCACCATGCCGCTGGTGGTTCTCGATTGCCTTCTGCCGTGGACCGACGCCGCCGATTTGATCCTGGTTCCCGGGATCGCTGCCGCGGAATCGAGCGGAGATTCGTCCCGCATCTTCAGCGGTCTGGAATATACGCTGCTGCGCCGTGAGGTGGTCGAACAGCCCGCGACGGAAAAGACTCTCGACTTGCTTGCCTATCTGCCCGAGGCAAATAAACGCTCCATGCTGCGGAAGCTGGCCGAGGCCTACGGCTGGAGCCTGCGGGTGGCCGATGGCGGGTCGAGCCATTTTGTGAACGATTTGGCCCGCGCTCGGGTCTTTCTCGGGAATTTCGGCGTCAGTGTCTATGAAGCGCTGCGCCTGGGTACGGTGCCGGTGGTTTGGCCGATTTCCGAGCGGCATGCGGCGGAGGCGCGGCGTTTCTATTCCCGGCTGGGGTTGCCGGAATTGTTGATCGATGGTGTCGACGAACTTCCGGAGGTGATGCGGCGCCTGCAGCATCAGCCGTTATCCTTGCCGCGGGTTCCCGATGGAACGCCGGCGGTGCTTTCGGCGCTTCGCCGGCGATTTCTTTCGTCGGTGGAGACAAGCGAAAATCGGGAAGTTTCACCAAGGAGTTAAAAATGCTTGTCTGGAACCCGATCGATAGTTTTTCCGGCAATTTCACCGATCCCGCGCTCACGGCGCGGCGGTCCTGTCCCGTCTGTGGCGGCGACAATCCCGTATCTGTCGTGGAAATGCGCGATTTCCAGTTTTTTACCGACAGCGCCGTCAACCCAAAGCGGGTTAGGTTGTGCGACGTCCGGTGCGATGACTGTGCCGCCCTCTACCTGAATCCGGCCTATACCCCTTGTGGATTTCAGACCTTGTTCGCGGAAGCCGGCTGCTCCTATGGCGCGACCGCCGGTCGTCCTCGGGAACAGCTCGATTGGCTGAGTGAACGGGGTCTGCTCCACCCCGGCAAATGCCTGCTGGATGTCGGTTGTTATGACGGCCGCTTTCTTTCGCTTCTCCCCGCTACTGTCCGTAAAGTCGGAGTGGATATCGACAAGCCGGCTATCGAGCGCGGCCGTCTTCACTATGGTGCCCAGGGGATCGAGCTGATTCATGGCGATTTCGACAGCTTCAAGCTCGACAAACAGGTCGATGCCATCACCATGTTCCATGTGTTGGAACATCTGCCCGATCCCCTGGCGACCTTGAGGAACCTGCGAAAGCTGGCCACGTCCATGACGGCCCTGGTGGTGGAGGTGCCGATTCTGGAAAACGGCTTCACCAACGATATCAACGGCTTCTTTTCCGTGCAGCACATGACCCACTTCAGTCGTCGCAGTCTGGCCAATGTGCTGGCGCGGGCGGGTTGGAGCATCGAAGAGCGGTTGGAACAGCCTGACTACAACGGTTGCCGGGTGCTGTGTCGTCCGGCGCCGGAAACGGATTCAGTGACGGGGGCTACGGAAGACCGTGCGACCCTGGCGGCTTATCTCCGTCACCATCGTGATGTCGTGGCGGATGTGCAACGGCAGTTGACGTCGCTGGCCGGGGCCGAGCGGATTTTGCTTTGGGGCGGAGGGTTGCATACGGAATTGCTGTACCAGTTGACCGACCTTTTCCGCGTGCCGGGCCGGCGTTTCCTGATCGTTGACAGCGACCCCCTCAAGCAGGGCAAGAGTTGGCGGGGCATCGCGATTTGCGCCCCGGAGATTCTGCGCGCCGGGACATGGGGAGAGACGCCGTTGGTGATCTCCAGCTATGGTGGGCAAAATGCTATCCATGACGCGGCGGTGCAGGCCGGTTTCAAGCCGGAATCGATGGTTCGGCTCTACCGGAAATTTCGTGTTTACTGAGAGGAAGATCACCGGGGGGATATGAACTACCTTTTTGTCGTTCCCAGAGATAACTCTTTTGAATTCTTGACGATTCCTCCCGGGGTCGTCTATGTAGCCACGAGCTTGAAGGCCTCGGGCCGCATGGTTTTCGGTTTGCATTTGAATTATGAGCAAGATCCCGAAGTGGCGCTGGCAAAGGTCATTGTCGACAAAAAAATCGATGTCGTCTGTGTCGGCGGGCTGTCGGACCAGTATGGTGAAGTCAAGAAAGTCGTCACGCTCGCCAAGAAAATCAACAACCGTATCGTTAGCGTCATCGGCGGCGGTTTGGTGACGGCTCAACCCGAATTGATCATGAACCATATCGGGGCGGATTTCGCGATTGTCGGCCAAGGCGAGATCACGATTTGTGAACTGGCTGACGCCTTGGAAGGGAATAAGGAATTTAGCCGGATTGCCGGACTGTTGTTTTTTGAAAACAATATTCTCGTTACCAATCAGCCGAGACCGGAAGAAAAAAATTTGGATCGGTTGCCGTTTCCGGATTATGGCATTTTCGATTATCCCCAAGTGCCGAATCGGCGGATCAGTATCAATGGCAGGATGAAAAAATCCGTCAATATAACGGCGAGTCGATCCTGTCCTTATCGTTGTACCTTCTGTTATCACCCCAGTGGTTCGGTTTACCGGCAGCGAAGTCTCGATAATATTTTCGCGGAAATCGATCATTTAATTGCCGGTTATAAAATTGAACATCTCAATATTATCGATGAACTGTTCGCACGCGATAAAGATCGGGTCGTCGAATTCTGTCGGCGGATAAGGCCTTATGGTTTGACCTTCGGCGTCCAATTGCGGGTCGATAATGTCACGGAAGATCTGCTACATGAATTGCACGCTGCCGGTTGTATCGTCATCGGTTATGGCCTGGAAAGCGCCGACAATACGGTATTGAAAAGCATGAAAAAGGGGATCACGGTCGAGCAGATCGATGCTGCCCTGAGCCTGACGCGCAAAGCGGGTATTTTCATTCAGGGCTATTTCATCTTCGGAGACGTGGCGGAAACCGCGAAGACCGTCGCTACGACAATAAAGTGGTGGCTTGCCCGTTTGGACTACGGCATAAATCTGGCCATGATCCGGGTTTTCCCCGGCAGTGAACTGTACCGATACGCCGTTGAGCACCGCGTGATCGAGGATGAAATAGGCTATCTTGAAAGGGGATGCCCTTTAGTTAACCTTTCTACGCTCTCCAATCACGAATTTTCAGCGCTGTTACGCAAGATAACTTACCTCAATGCAGAGTTCCTGGGGCTGACATTAAATATTGAAGTAAAAAAAGTTAATAGTGACGATTCCTATTGTCTGAGCGCCGAATGTATCCATTGCGGATTCGTCAATGTTTATGACCATGTTCATTTCGAATATAAAAACGTCAATGGCGCCGAATCTTTTTGTTGCATGAGATGCGCGCAAAAAATGAAAATGCAGCCGTCCAATGCCATAACTCGGCAGACGTATAAACATATTCTGGACAAAAGTCTGGAAATGTATTTTTTAGCGCTTCTTGCCGGGGGGAAAAAGGTCGCGATCTGGGGGGTGACCGAGAAGGCGACGGCTTTGTTGTTGAGTTCGAAAACCCTGCGCGATTCCGTTGTCCTGGTGGTCGACCGGGATTTTCAAATCAAGACCGATAAATTGTTAGATCTCTACCCGGTAGTGGCGCCGGAGCGATTGCGAGACGTGGTTTTCGATTATCTGCTGATTGGCGCCTTCGGCTATGAAGCGCAAATTCAGAATTCATTGCAAGCGATGGGCGTATCCGCCGCCGTATTGGATTTGTAACTCGATACACATCAGGTTCTGGTTCTTAATCTCCTGTTGCTGAACGGAGTTTTCCCATGAAAGTTGTTATTCTGGCGGGAGGATTGGGCACCCGCATTTCCGAAGAAAGCTATCTACGACCGAAGCCGATGATCGAGATCGGCGAAAAACCGATCCTCTGGCACATTATGAAGATTTTTGAAGCCCATGGGTTTAACGAATTTATTATCTGTCTGGGTTATAAAGGGTTCATGGTCAAGCAGTATTTTATGAATTATTATCTCTATAACTCCGATGTTACGTTCAATCTCAAAACCAACAGCTTCGAAATTCATCAGAACAACACCGAAAATTTTCGCGTCACATTGGTAGAAACCGGCCTCAATACGCAGACCGCCGGACGCCTCAAGCGAGTTCAACAGTACATCGGCAAGGAAGAGTTTTTTCTGACTTACGGTGATGGGGTGGCGAACGTCAATATCCAGGCCTTGCTGGAATACCATCGGTCCCACGGCAAGATCGCCACGGTGACCGCCGTTCAGCCCGCCGGGCGTTTCGGGTTGCTGGGATTGGATGACGAAAATTGTGTTTCGAGTTTCAAAGAGAAGCCCCTGGGTGACGGCGGCTGGATTAATGGCGGATTCTTCGTGATGAATCCCGAAATTTTTTCTTATCTTCCCGAAGATGCCGACCGCAAGATGCTGGAACAGGATCCGCTGGAAAATCTGGCCCATAACCATGAACTGGCGGCCTACAAACATCATGGATTCTGGAAATGCATGGACGCCCTCCGGGACAAGGAAGATCTGGAAAATCTCTGGAATTCAGGGAAGGCCGAATGGAAGATATGGTCCTGAACAAAAATTTCTGGCGGGGCCGCTCCGTTTTTCTGACCGGACACACCGGTTTCAAGGGTTCCTGGCTGTCGCTCTGGCTGCAACGGTTGGGTGCCCGGGTTTCGGGCTATGCCCTCGCCCCGCCCCAAGACCCCAACCTGTTTACCGTCGCCCGGGTCGCCGACGGTATGGAATCGACCCTGGGCGACGTGCGCGACCTCGCCAGCCTTCAACGCGCCATGGCGGCGGCGCGGCCGGACATCGCCTTCCACCTGGCGGCGCAGCCCTTGGTGCGGGAGTCGTACCAGGACCCGAGCGGCACCTTCGACGTCAACGTGATGGGGACCGTCAACTTCCTCGAAGCCGCACGCCGAACGCCATCGTTGCGGGCGGCGGTGATCATCACCAGTGATAAATGCTATGAAAACCGGGAGTGGCCCTGGGGCTATCGGGAAACCGAGCCTTTGGGCGGCTACGATCCCTATTCCGCGAGCAAGGGATGCGCGGAACTGGTGACCGCCGCCTACCGTCGGTCGTTTTTCGCCGCCGGGCCGATCGCCATCGCCTCGGCGCGGGCGGGCAACGTCATCGGCGGCGGCGATTGGGCCGCCTACCGTCTTCTTCCCGATCTGG
>Ga0074195_1003308_pt1 | contig 15532 bp, 15 predicted proteins | sample EPASupsiteHSE623_FD_64525 | JGI IMG/M metagenome (GOLD analysis project Ga0074195, IMG submission 64525) | Bioremediated contaminated groundwater from EPA Superfund site, New Mexico - Sample HSE6-23 | ecosystem: Environmental > Aquatic > Deep subsurface > Groundwater > Contaminated ...
CGCCGCGAGCCGTTCAGCCTTTTCGGCCAGATCAAAGGGGAGGATCGCCGCGCGGCCTTGCCCGCAATGGGAGGCCATCGCATCGAGGGCTTCGCGGTTGCGCCCCGAGAGCAGCAGAAAAGCGCCTCGCCGGAACGCTTCTTCCGCCATCGCGGCCCCGATGCCCGATGAGGCCCCGGTGATCCATAGGACCTTGTCCTTTAGCGGCCGCGGTTTCACGGCGCTGCAAGGCTCGACGCGAAAGCCTTCGCGCCGGCGATGTCGTCCTTGTCGGGATGGCCTTGCATGAATAGGAGGAATCGGCCTTTGCAGAAGAAGCTTTCTTCGGCGACGTTCAGCCCGCGTTCGAGGAAAGCCTTTCGCAGGAGCCCGATGGCGTCGCTCTTCTTGAATCCCGTGGCGAAGAGGGCTACCTTTCCGCGATAGCCCGCCGATTTCAGGCGGTCGGCGAACAGGCGTATCGAAGGGTGGATATCGTGATCGCTTGTCGCGTAGACGGCGCATCCCACGAAGAGAAGATCGGCATCGATGGGGGGAGGGTCTTTTTGCGCCTGTCTCGCCTCGCATCGCGCCACCTCGGCGATAGCCGCCGCGATCTTTCTGGTGTTTCCCGTCGCGCTGTAAAAAACGACATCGGTTTTCATGCCGCGATTATGGCATACTATTATGCGGAACGCGATGGTCATTCCTTGCGCGAGGCTCCGTTTTTTGCCACAATGGATCGCATGAAGAGAATGAAGGCGGCGAGACGCTTAACGCTGGTATTCGGCTTTATGTTCCTGTTCGGCCTAGGCATCGCGGCCGCGGCCGGCGGCGACAATCAGGACGCTTCGGCACTTGTCGGCGTGTGGCAGGGTTCGCTCAAGGCGGGCGCCGTTTCGTTGCGGATAGCGTTCAACGTTGACATGAAAGCGGGAGCGCTCAGCGCGACCATGGACAGTCTCGATCAGGGAGCAAGGGGCATTCCCGTATCGAAGGTAACGTTGACCGATTCAATCGTTACGTTCGAGGTGAAGGCGATTTCCGGAATTTTTGAAGGCAGGCTTTCCGCCGACGGCTCGGGCATCGAGGGAAACTGGAAACAGGGGGGCGGGAGCTTCCCTCTCGCGCTTCGGAAAACGGCGAAGGAGCAGGCCCCAAAGCCCGGCGCGGCCTCGAGCCAAGCTGTCCCCGCGGGCTCCCAAGAGCCCGCGATGCCCTATCCCTACGAAGCCATCGATGTCGAATTCCCCGATTCCAAGGCGGGCATACGACTCTCGGGCACCTTGACGATCCCTAAGGGATCGGGACCTTTCCCCGCCATCGTGCTCGTAACCGGCTCTGGTCCGCAGAACCGCGATGAGGAAATCATGGGCCACAAGCCCTTCCTCCTGATCGCCGATTATCTCGCGAGGCGCGGCATCGCGGCGCTCCGCTACGATGACAGGGGCGTCGGAGGCTCTGGCGGTTCCTTCTCCTCCGCGACAACCTTCGACTTCACGGATGACGCCCTCGCCGCCGCGGCGTTCCTCGCGGGCAGGCCGGAGATCGACGCGAAACGTCTCGGCATTGTCGGCCATAGCGAAGGCGCCCTCGTCGCGGCCATCGCGGCGTCCAGGAGCGAAGCCCCCTCCTTTATCGTCCTCCTCGCCGGGCCTGGCGTAAGAGGCGACAAACTTCTTCTTATGCAGAACGAAGCCCTGGCCAAGGCTTCCGGAGCCAGCTCAGCATCGATCGCCGAAGCCGGGTCGCTCAACGCCGCGCTCTATGAAATCGCTATAAAGAAGGGGACGGTTGGCGATCTGAAGGCGGAAATCATCTCCACCCTGAAAGCCAAGGCAAGCGAAAGCAAGAATGGATCATCGGGAAATTCTCTGGACGCCGAGGCCGGACGCATCGCCGACCAGCTTCTCAGCCCCTGGACGCGGAGTTTTCTTTCCATCGATCCCGCCAGCTATCTTTCGACCATCAAAATTCCCGTCCTCGCGATGGATGGGTCGAAGGACCTGCAAGTGCCCGCGAAGGAAAATCTTGGGGCTATCGGCGCGGCGCTCGACGCGGGGGGCAACAAGCGCTTCAAGCTTGTCGAACTCGAGGGGCTCAATCATCTTTTCCAGCACGCGGTGACTGGTTTGCCCGAGGAATATGGCTCCATCGCGGAGACATTCGCGCCCGAGGCTTTATCGGCCATGGGGGATTGGATCGAATCGATCGTCCAGGGAGGGATGCGTGGCTAACCATGAAATAGTCCGGAAGCTTGATCTTTTAGGGAAGGACGGACATATCATCGAGGAAGGCTGGGCGAGGCGGCCCTTCTGGAAGTATGAGCGATCGAAAATTTCGGCGCCATCGTGGCGCGTGAAGGAATGGGATTATTACTACGTTATATCCCATGACGGAAAATACGGGATCACCTTCACGATGTCCGACCTGGGCTATCTCGGTCTTTTCTCGGTCGCCTGGCTCGACCTGGCTTCCGGCCGTTTTTCCCAATCCGAGGACATGGTTTTCTTTCCCCTCGGCCAGACGGGATTTCCCGAAGGATCGGATAAGGGGAGGATCGCCCATGCGGGCAAGAAGCTCTCCATCTCTTTTTCCGTCGAGGGAGGGAAGCGGGTCATTTCCGCTCTATGCCCGGGATTCGTCGCGCCCGATGGCTCGAAAGGGTTGAGCGCCGAATTGACGCTCAGTCAGCCGCCCGAGGCGGACAGCATGAACATCGCCACCTCATGGAAAGAAAACCGGCGCGCCTTCTACTACAACAGGAAGATCAACTGCATGCCGGCCAGCGGAATGGTGAAGCTCGGCTTGGCCAGCTACGCTTTCTCGCCCGAGACTTCGTTCGGGGGCTTGGACTGGGGAAGGGGGGTCTGGACCTACAGGAATCGCTGGTACTGGGGCTCGGCCTCAGGATCGCTCGATGGGATACCCTTCGGTTGGAACATCGGCTATGGCTTTTCCGACCGCAGCCCGGCTTCAGAAAACATGGTATTCTATGGTGGCCGCGCGCATAAGCTCGAAGAGGTGAGATTCCTGATGAACCCTTCGGACTATATGGCGCCCTGGAAATTCGAGAGTTCCGACGGGCGCTTCGAGATGGATTTCCAGCCCATCGTGGATAGGAACGCCTCGACCGATCTGCTGCTCATAAAATCGATCCAGCATCAGGTTTTTGGCTACTTTTCGGGCCGGGTTATCCTCGATGAGGGAAAGGTTTTGGAGATAAAACGGTTCCTCGGCTTCGCCGAGGATGTCCTCAACTGGTGGTGAAGCCAAAGCGGCCTCGCTCTCACGGCCCTCACCAGCCGAAAATCCGTTTTCTGTTGGCGGTTCCGATCGCCTCGAGCTTCTCCATGGGGTCGATCGCGGCGCCGCCGAATTGCTTGTACTCGATGGCGAATTGATTCATCGAAAAGTGCCTGAACACCCATACCCCGTTCCTTAAAGCAGGCGACGCGCCGGCGTAGAGCGCGGTGATCTCGCTCGCCCATGAGGCAAAAAGGCCTTTTGGTTTCAATTCCCCATAGCCCGAGATCCAGAGCACGCCCCCGAGACAGGCGTGCAGCCTGAATGCGAACCGGGCCATCCGCCGCTGGCTTTCGTCGAGGAGGCGGTCGAGTTCCGCCGCCACCTTGCCGGAGTTTTCGGCCGCCAGGCGGCGCAGGGTGGCGATCTCCGCCGTCTTGGGCGTATGGATTGGGGTCTTGTTGATAATGAGGGTGGAAGCATGGAAATCCAGACCCAGCTCCCGCCTGAACCAGCCCTGAGCCAGCTTGCCCGACTGCCCCACGAGGTATCGTCGATTGGCGGCCTTCTGCTCGTTCTTGCCGGGATTGTCGGCGACAATGATGAAGTGAGGCTTGTCTTTGGGGCCAAGCTCATCGAGCGCCTCGTTGTAGACAATGGGGGTTTCCACGCGATAATCGTCGTAGCCGAGCGAAACGCGCAGCCTTTCCTGCAACCCGCCAAGCCAGGGCGCCCGGGATGAAAGCGAAGCCGCGTATTCCTTGAACTCCTGGCGTATCGCGCCGAACTCCCCAAACTGACCGCTGTTCATCCTCGCTCCTCGTCGCCTTGGTTTCGGCCACATCGTAGCAGAGCGGCCGAGGACTGCAAAGCCCATTCCCAATCCTCGGCGCCCTCATTATACTGCCAGCGATGAAATCGATAGTGCTCGCTCTCGTCTGTTCCCTCGCCCTACTGGTCGCCGCCGGCTGCGAGCCCGAGCGGGCGGCGAAACTAAAAGAAGTGAAGACGATCATGGCGGCGTCGGGCATCGATGCCGCGACATCGAAAGGCATAACCACGAGAATCGGCGATTCCCCCGACCGCTTTTTCGCTCTTCTGGACAAGGTGAAAGCGGAGATGGCGGCCGATCCCGATCTTCTGCGCCGCGCGGACAAAGCGAAAGGCCTTCCGGCCGATTTCGCCCCGGCCGATCTCGTCACCCTGGACGCTACGGGTCTCTCGGTATCGCGTCCGGGGCACAAGCTCAGGAAACCGGCTTTCGAGGCCTTGGCCGCCATGAGCAAGGCCGCCAAGGCGGAAGGAATCCCCCTTCTTGTCTCGTCGGCCTACCGCAGCTATGAGTACCAGAAAGGCGTATTCGCCCGCAATGTCGCCGAGATGGGCCAGCAGGAAGCCTTGAGGGTATCGGCCCCGCCGGGAGCCAGCCAACATCAGCTCGGCACCGCGATCGACTTCGGCTCGATAACGGATGACTTCGCCACGACGTCGGCCGGGATCTGGATCTCCGCCAACGCGGGCCGCTTCGGCTTTTCCCTTTCCTTTCCCAAGGGCATGGAATTGGTGACCGGCTATAGGTGGGAGAGCTGGCATTACCGCTTTATCGGAAAGGACGCGGTAGCGCTCCAAAATGAGTATTTCGGCGGTGTTCAGCAGTATCTCATGCTGTTTCTGGATGCCCTTTCCCAAGCGCGATAGAGCGCACGAGATCCGACACGGCGTCCTCCTCGTTCGTCTTTGCCGAAACGACGCGGGCGACCGCCTTGGCTTCGTCGATGGCGTTGGCGGGGGCGCAGCCCCAGCCGGCTTCCCTCAGCATGCTTAGGTCGTTCATGGCGTCGCCCACCGCCATCACGTTTTCCATCGCGATTCCCAGCTTCGCGGCGAGGCGCTTCAACGCCGATCCCTTGTCCGCCCCAAGGGGGAGGATTTCCAGGAAATAGGGCTTCGAGGTCACGACCTCGGCCACGCCCGCGTAGGATTCCGAGAATTCGGCGTAGAGGGCCGCGATGCGTTCCGTTTCGCCCGGAATGACGAATTTGATCTGGCCGTCGCGGAAAAGCTCGGCCTTGGACACCGCCTTCACGGCGGGCTGGCCGGACAGGCGCTCGTCGAGGAAGGCCCAGGGGTTAAGCTCGCTGCAATAGATTTTCCCATCCATGTAGACTTGCCATTGGAAGCCATGGGCTTCTATGTCTTCAGCCACCCTGTGGCAGAAGGCTTCGGAAAGCCTCAGACTCTCAACGATTTTTCCCGATTCGGCTTCGAGGATCTCTGCCCCGTTGGAGCAGATGAGGAAATTGCCCGGCCTTCCAAGCCCGAGGAAGCGAACATAGGCTTCCATGGCCGCGTAGCTGCGGCCTGAGGCAAGGACCAGCTCGATGCCCGCGTCTTCCGCTTCTTGCAGAGCGAGCTTGTTGAGGTCCGAAATGCTGAGATCCGATCTGAGGAGGGTATCATCGAGGTCGAGGGCGATGAGGGCGATCTGGTTCATGCGCATTGATATACTACGGGCGCGCCCTCCATGAAAAGCCGCCGGTTTCGCCGCCGCCCGGGCACCGGGACTGAGCGGACCCCGGGCCGCCGGCCTCGCCATTCGCCCCGAGGTTGTTGCTATCGCGGCGGCAATCCTGCTATCCTGTGGCGAAAGGGGATGGTACCAGCATGGAATTCATTGATCTCAGAAGCGACACGGTAACCTGGCCGACCCCGGCCATGCGGGCGGCCATGGCCGAAGCGCCGGTGGGCGACGATGTCTATGGCGACGATCCGACCGTGAATGAGCTCGAGGCTCTCGCCGCGAAACGTGTCGGCAAGGAAGCGGCGCTTTTCGTTCCTTCCGGAACCTTCGGCAATCAGCTCGCCCTTTTTACCTGGTGTTCGAGGGGCAGCGAGATCCTGCTTGGCGAGCAATGCCATATCATCCAGCACGAGGCGGGCGCGGCCTCGGTCATCGCCGGAGTCCAAACGAGGACGGTGGACGCTCCCAACGGAATCCTCCCCCTTGAAAGCCTGAACTCGAAGATCCGCGGTGACGATATCCACTATCCGCCCACCTCTCTCATCTGCGTCGAAAACGCCCATTCCTCGGGACGCGTGATCCCGCTCTCCTACATGAAAGACCTTTCAGCGCTTGCCGAGGCGAAGGGCTTGCCCCTCCATCTCGATGGGGCGAGGCTTTTCAACGCGGCTACTGCCCTCGGCTGCTCCGCGGCCGAAATCGCCGCGAATGTCGATTCGGTGATGTTCTGCCTTTCCAAGGGCTTGTGCGCGCCTGTCGGCTCGATGCTTGCCGGTCCCCGCAGTTTCATTGATCGCGCGCGCCGCAAGCGGAAAATCATGGGCGGCGGAATGAGGCAGGCGGGCATCCTGGCCGCGGCCGGACTAATCGCCCTTCGCGATATGACGACCCGACTTGGGGAGGACCATGAAAACGCGCGTTATATGGCGTCGAAGCTGGCTGAATTGCCGGGCTTTGTCGTGGATGAGACGGCCCTCGATATCAATATGGTTTTCTTCACGATGCCTCCCTGGGTGAACGGAATCGCTTTGGCGGCCCGACTCGCGCAGGAGGGAATACGGATCAGTCCGCCCGAAGGCGGCTTGACGCGTTTCGTCGCCCACTACTGGATACGAAAAGAGCATATCGATAGGCTTGTATCGCTCATGTCCGCCTTTTCCGCCGGTTCCCGCCGAGACTGAAGAAACGTATCGGCGGCATTTCGCGCCGAAGGAAGATGATGTCAGATTTTGATGAAACGCCAGGGGTTCCCGGCTCTCCCGATGGAGGGGGGCAGGCGAACTCGTCCCCAAGCGAGGCCGGCGAAGAGAAGAAGATGGTTCGCGACGCCGGCATGCTTTCCCTTCTCACCATGATATCCAGGGTGCTGGGGCTCATGAGGGAGATGACGAAGGCGGCTTTTCTCGGCACGGGTTCCCTTTCCGACGCCTTTTCCGTCTCGTTCGTCATCCCTAACTTCATGCGGCGACTTTTCGCCGAGAATTCCATCGCGGTGGCTTTCATCCCTACCTTCAAGGGCTACCTCCATGACAAGGATGAGAAGCAGACTCGCCAGTTCCTTTCGTCGAGTCTTACCGTCCTCGTCATCCTCGTGGGAAGCGTGGTCGCTCTGGGCATAGCCGCGACCCCTTGGATCGTGCGGGCCTTCGGCTCGGATCCCGCCGAAACCACGGTGTTGACGCGGATCATGTTTCCCTTTCTCGCCCTCGTGTCCATCGCGGCCCTATTTCAGGGCATCCTGAACTCATACGGAATTTTCGCGCCTTCCGGTTTCGCGCCCATTCTTTTCAATGCCTGTTTCATCATCGTCCCTTGGATCATTTCGCGCTGGACCGTCAATCCGGCCCGGGCGATGGCTATCGGCGTCATAGCCGGCGGCGTGGCCCAAGCCCTCTGGCAACTCCCCGCTGTCCTGAGGACGGGGCTACGCTTCGGTTTCATCTCGCCTCGCGTGGCATTCCGCGATCCGGGCATGAAGAAGGTCTTCGCGCTCATCGGCCCGACCATCATCGGCATGGCCGCCTACCAGATCAATGATCTCGTGAGCACGGCCTTCGCGTCGAGGGCGGGGGTGGGCGTCGCTTCCAGCCTCCAATATTCGATCAGGCTCCAGGAGCTCATCCTGGGCGTCTTCGCGGTTTCGGCGGGCACCGTCCTTCTTCCCGGACTCGCGGACGCGGTCAAGCGCGGCGATTGGTCCACCTATTCGGCCCGTCTCGGAAAAACCCTTCAGACCCTTTTCATCGCCACGATACCCGTCGCGGTCTTTTCCATGATCACCGGCGAGCAGATCGTCACGCTGCTTTTCAAGCATGGCGATTTTTCGGCGGAATCGGTGCGCCTAACCGCCTCCGCCTTCTTCTGGCATCAAACGGGCCTCACCTTCATAGCCGCCAATCGCGTTATCGCCCCCGCATTTTACGCGCGCTCCAATACCAAGACACCCGCCTGGGCTGGCATCGCGAGCTTCGCCGTCAATGTCGCCCTGGTCTCATTTCTCGCTTTTCCCTTCAAGGGCCCCGGTATCGCGTTCGCTCTTTCGTTCTCCAGCGCGGTGAACACCGCCATTCTTGTCGCGATGCTGCTGCGCGGCAAGGCCGAGGGGATTCGCGCGGCGCTGGGGGCTTGCGCCGTCTATGCCCTCAAGCTTCTGGCCTATTCTTTTGTCGCCTCCTTGCCCGTTCTTCTTTTGAAGGCGCCTTTGGCCGCGGCCTTCTCCTCCTCCCGATCGAGCCTCATCGCCACCGGCGTCCCCTTCATCATTCTGTCAATCCTATACGGCGCCATCGGCATCGGGATCCTTGTTCTCACGAAAGATCCCGTCGCTGCTTCCCTCGTTTCGGCCATGGGACGCCGGCGTCCGCCGAGCTGAGCGGGGCGCGAAGGCCCCGGAATATCGGCGAGATGGTATTGACATCATGCTCAGCAAATGATAAATTCCCGATGCTCTTACCCATGCCCCTGTAGCTCAGACGGCAGAGCATATCCATGGTAAGGATAAGGTCAACGGTTCGATTCCGTTCGGGGGCTTTTACCTATATCTAGTATTCCAGGCGCGGGGGACACGAGAGTCGCGCCGCGAAAGGACAAAATAATGGCTGCGAAGAAGCAAACGGTAGAGATAATCGCCCTGCAGTGCACCGAGTGCAAGCGCCGGAACTATACCACGTCAAAGAACCGCAAAACCATGCAGGAAAAACTCGAGCTCATGAAGTACTGCAAATGGGACAAGAAGCATACCCTCCACAAGGAGACCAAGGTCAAATAAGGCGGCCTTTCGGGGTCGGCCTTTTTGGGATATTGATGTTGCGTGGCCTTAGGGCTCGCGCGATTCGCCCTAGGCCAGTAGCTCTAATGGTAGAGCGCCGGTCTCCAAAACCGGATGTTGAGGGTTCGAGTCCTTCCTGGCCTGTCGCCAGCGCCTTTTTTTTGGGTATCAAGGAGCCGTCATGAAGAAGATTCTTCAGTTCTTCAAAGATAGTTACGCTGAACTGGCCAAGGTTGTCTGGCCAAGCAAGGAAGATGTCATTTCCTCGACCAAGGTTGTCGTTATCTCGACGGTGGCCATGGCCTGCTTGCTTGGGTTGATCGACTTTCTCCTCGTTCTCGGTATTGAAGTTGTTTTCCGTTAAGGCGGAGTGAGGATGGCAAATTCCTGGTATATTCTTCATGTTTACTCAGGGTATGAAAACAAGATAGAGAAAACTATCCGCATGATGATCGATGCGGGTGATCTTTCGCGCGAAATAGTTCTGGACATTAAGGTTCCCACCGAAGAGGTCACCGATGTCAAGGACGGCAAGAAAAAGACGGTGACGAGGAAAATCCTGCCCGGTTACATTCTCGTGGAGATGGATCTTCCCGACAATGGCTGGAAGGCCACCTGCTCGGGCATCCGGAAGATCACCGGTGTCACCGGTTTCGTGGGCTCCAATCTCAGCAACAAGCCGCAGCCGATTCCCAATGAGGAAGTGCGTCGCATCCTGCAGAGATCAGGTGAGCTGAAGGGTGATCGCCAGATACGGATGAAGCAGACCTATTCGCCCGGCGAACAGGTGAAGATCATTGAGGGACCTTTTGAATCCTTCTCCGGCGTCATTGAAGAAGTGAACGCCGAAAAGAATAAGCTCAAGGTAATGGTGGGCATTTTTGGTCGTTCCACGCCGGTGGAAGTCGAAATGGCCCAGGTGGAAAAGATCTGATCACGTTGACGCCCGACATCGGGCGTTGAGATATTGTAGCGGACGGGAAATCGGAAAGCGGTTCCCGATCCTCTGTTCTTTTTAATAGCGGCATCGTGAAATCCCTCGGGGTTTCACGCGGCTTCTCAGATAAGGGGTTTTTACTCCGCACGATGGGAGCTTCACGGATGGCTTCCGCCATTCGCGGCGCGATCGATGGTAATCGATCGCGGTGGAACGGCGGTGCCGGATTCGCGAAGCGCTACCCCGAAGGCTTTTTAGCTCTTCGGGTACACCACAAAAGGAGAACGGCTATGGCCAAGAAGAAGATTACTGCGATCGTCAAGTTGCAGTGCCCTGCCGGCAAGGCGACACCAGCTCCGCCCGTTGGTCCCGCGCTCGGCCCTCATGGCGTTTCGGCGCCCATGTTTTGCACTCAGTTCAACGAGCGCACGAAAAGCATGGAGCCCGGACTCGTCATCCCGGCGATCATCACCGTCTATCAGGACAAGTCTTTCACATTCATCCTGAAGACTCCTCCCGCCAGCGTGCTTATTAAAAAAGCGTGTGGCATCGAAAAGGGATCCGCTGTTCCTCAGAAGGACAAGGTCGCCAAAATTTCCAAGGACAAGCTCGAATCGATCGCCAAGCTTAAGATGCCTGATCTCAATGCCAATGACATCAACGCCGCCATGCGCATCATCGCGGGAACCGCCCGTTCCATGGGCGTAGAATCGGAGCTGAGAAAATGAAGCACGGAAAAAAATATCTCGAAGCGGCCAAAAAAATCGACCGCGCGCAGGAATATGAACCCGCGGCGGCTTGCGCTCTCGTAAAAGAAGCCAAATTCGCCAAGTTCGATGAAACCGTCGAGGTGCATGTCAGGCTCAACCTCAAGAAGAGCCAGTCGGTGCGCGACACCGTCGTCCTTCCGAACCAATTCCGCGGCGAGAAGAAGGTGCTTGTGTTCTGCAAGCCGGAGCGCGTGAAGGAAGCCATGGAGTTCGGCGCGGCCTACGCCGGCGACGCCGACCTTATCGAAAAAATCAAGGGTGGCTGGCTCGACTTCGATGTCGCCGTCGCCACGCCCGATATGATGAAGGACGTCGGCAAGCTCGGTATGGTTTTGGGCCGCAAGGGCTTAATGCCCAACCCGAAAACCGGCACCGTCACCAACGATCTCAAAGCGGCGCTCGCCGAGCTCAGGAAGGGCCGGACCGAATTCAGGTCCGACAAGACCAATATTGTCCACCTCGCTATCGGAAAGGCTTCCATGGAAGCCAATCAGATCGTCGAGAACCTGACTGTCCTTCTCGACGAGATCAACCGAAAGCGCCCCGCCGATGCGAAGGGCGACTTTGTGACTTCCGTATTCCTGGCTTCCACCATGGGGCCGAGCGTGCGCGTCGCAACCGTCAAGAACGAGAAGAGGTAACCCTATGGCGATGAGAGCTACAAAAATACAGTCCTCGAAAGCCGAAGCCATCGAAATGCTGAAGAGCATGATCGGCGGCGCCAACGACTTCGTTTTCGCCGAGTACCGCGGGCTGACGGTCGAACAGATAACCAATCTCCGCAAGCTATTGCGGGAGAAGGGCGCCGAGCTGCACGTCGTGAAGAACAACTTCGCGCGGATCGCCTTCGAAGAGTTGGGTTTTTCCAAGGACGTGGAGCCGGTGCTTGCCGGTCCCACCGCCGTCACCTTCGTGAAGGCGGATTCCAATGATATCGCGAAAGTCCTCCTCGATTTCGCGAAGGAAGTCCCGACCCTCAAGGTCAAGGGCGCCTTCGTCGACAAGGGCTTCATGAACCTGGCCCAGATCGAGGCATTCTCGAAACTCCCCGGCCGCGGCCAGCTTATCGCGATGCTTATGTCCGCGATGAACGGTCCTGCCCAGAACCTCGTCTATGTGCTCAACGCGATTCCCACCAAGCTGGTTCGCGTTCTCAAGGCCATAGAAGAGAAGAAAGCCTCTGAAGCGTGATCCTAAGGACCACGCTTCAGAGGCGCTAAACTCGCTCGAGGCGAGTTTAGCGATGCGCCGAAGTTGGCTTAAGCCGAATCAGCGCTTTGAATAGGTTTGTTGACCGTCAGGCTTCGGACTGCTGCCGTTCCTGTCGGTCCGATATAAGAACCCCCGTATGGGCGGTTCAGTGTTCAAACTAGGAGAAGATAATATGGCAGCGCTTACCAAAGATCAGCTCATCGACGCGATCGCCTCGATGACGGTTCTCGAGATCGCCGATCTCGTGAAGGCAATGGAAGAGAAGTTTGGCGTCACCGCCGCGGCCCCCGTCGCCGCAGCAGCCGGTCCCGCCGCCGCGGCCGCGGCTCCCGTCGAGGAAAAGACCGAGTTCACGGTCGTCCTCAAGGCCAATGTTTCCGCCGAGAAGAAAATTTCCGTCATCAAGGCTGTCCGCGCCATCACCGGTCTTGGCCTCAAAGAGGCGAAAGACCTCGTCGAAGCTGGCGACAAGGCTCTCAAGGAGAACGTCTCCAAGGAAGAGGCCGACAAGGTCAAGGCCCAGATCATCGAAGCCGGCGGAGAAGTCGAAGTCAAATAAGGCATCGCGGTTTTTCGGGATCGCGCCAGCAGGCGCGCGCTTGGGGAGCCCAACGTTTTAACCACGCGCTTCCTTTTCAGGTGCGGCGTACGCCGTCGCATGTGGAAAGGTAGCGCGGTTTTCCGGAGGCACTTTAAAAGCGCCTCGGGATGACCGCAAGTTTTCCGATGAATCGCTGCGCGATTGCTATGCCGCGCTGGGGCGGCCCGGCGATGCACTGGCGCAGACCGAACCGACCCGCGCGCCCTTTAGGCGTGCTTCAGGAGGGGTAACGGATGGCATATACCGAGCAGAAGATCCAGCGCCGCTATATTGGCAAGGATTTCCAAGAGGCGATGGAGCTCCCCGACCTCATCGATATCCAGCTTTCTTCATTTGAGCGCTTTCTCCAGAGGGAACAGCTCCGCCAGGGTCTTCCTCCCGATGAATTGGGCCTCCAGGAAGTCTTCAGGGGCACATTCCCGATAGAGAGCCAGAACGGCGACATGGTCATTGAATTCGAGCGCTACAGCCTCGATGAAAAGGCCATGAAGTACACCGAGCTCGAGTGCAAGCAGAAAGGCCTCACCTATTCGATTCCCCTCAAGGCGACCGTCAACCTCGTCTTCCAGAAGACCGGTGAAATCCGCCAGAAGGAAATCTATCTTGGCGATATCCCCCTCATGACCGACAGGGGCACCTTCATCATCAACGGCGCCGAGCGCGTCGTTGTTTCGCAGATCCACCGCTCGCCTGGCGTTGTGTTCAGCCACGAAAAAGGCGTTTTTTCCGCTCGCTTGATTCCCTACCGCGGTAGTTGGCTCGAATTCGAGATCGACCAGAAGAAAGAACTCATCTTCACCAAGATCGACCGCAAGAAGAAATTCCTCGGCACCCTCTTTCTCCGAGCCATCGGATTCACCAGCCGAGAGGAAATCATCGACGCCTTCTACAAGACGACGAGCATCGAGCTTGGCGACAGCGCCGATTCCAGGGAACAGGTGGTCGGCAAGGTTCTCGCCAAGGCGATCTATATCGAAGTGGACGGCGAAAAGAAGAAGCTCTTCCGCGCCGGCGAGAAACTCCATCTCCATGAAATCGACGAACTCGCCAATCTCGGCATCGATAGCATCGAAATCATCGATTTTGAGCATCCCGACTCGATGCACAACGAGATGATCCTCCACTGCTTCAACAGGGAAGACGTCAAGCTCGAGAAGGAAACATCCGATCAGGACGAACCCTCGAAGGCCGACGCCCTCGCCGCCGTTTATTCAACCCTCCAGCCCGGCGAGCCCATCACGGTTGAAGGCGCCGAGAAAGACCTCACTTCCATGTTCTTTTCCTCCAGGAAATACGACCTGGGCAAGGTGGGACGCTACAAGCTCAACAAAAAATTCAACTACGCCACGCCTTTCTCCGAATTCACGCTGACGAAGACCGATATCGTGGCGACCATGAAGCATCTCATGGATGTCTACTACGGCGAAGCCTACGTCGATGATATCGACCATCTCGGCAACAGGCGAGTCCGCTCCGTCGGCGAGCTTCTCGCCAACGTCATGAAGAGCGCCTTCGCCCGCATGGAGCGCATCGCCAAAGAGCGCATGGCCCTCAAGGAAACCGAGACGGTACGGCCCCAGGACCTCATCTCGATCAAGCCGATCGTCGCCGCCATCAAGGAATTCTTCGGCTCCTCCCAGCTCTCCCAGTTCATGGACCAGGTCAACCCGCTCGCCGAGCTGACCCACAAGCGCAGGCTCAATGCCCTCGGCCCGGGAGGCCTCTCCCGCGATCGAGCCGGCTTCGAGGTCCGCGATGTCCACTATACCCACTACGGCCGCATGTGCCCGATCGAAACGCCTGAAGGACCGAACATCGGCCTCATCGTCTCCCTCGCCACCTATACGACGGTGAACGACTATGGCTTCCTCGAGACGCCCTACCGCAAGGTCAAGAACGGCATCGTCACCAGGGATATCGAATACCTCTCGGCCATCGACGAGGACAGGTACTACATCGCGCAGGCATCGGCCCGCATCAACGCGGCGGGCGACTTCCTCGACGATTCCATCTCCTGCAGGCACCAGGGCGACTATACGATGAGGCCGGCCCAGGAACTCCAATACATGGACGTTTCACCGAAACAGATCATCTCCGTTTCGGCCTCCCTCATTCCCTTCCTCGAGCACGACGACGCCAACCGCGCCCTCATGGGCTCGAACATGCAGCGTCAGGCGGTTCCCCTCGTTTTCCCCGAGCCGCCCAGAATCGGCACCGGCATGGAGTGGAAGACCGCCTACGACTCCGGCGTCCTCCTCAAGGCGAAGCGGGCGGGCGTTGTGGAATATGTCGACGCCGAACGCGTCATCATTGCCCCGGATTCCAAGGACCCGATCGCCGAACGCGATACCTATCTTCTCGTCAAATACCAGAGGACCAACCAGGATACCTGCTACAACCAGAGGCCCGTCGTCAAGCTCGGCGAAAAAATCCTGAAAGGCCAGGTTATCGCCGATGGTCCCGCGACCTTCAATGGCGAACTCGCCCTCGGCCGGAACATCCTGGCCGGCTTCGTTCCCTGGAACGGCTATAACTATGAGGATGCCATCCTCATCTCCGAACGCGTGGTCAAGGAGGACATGTTCACCTCCATCCATATCAAGGAATTCCAGACCGAGGTTCGCGAGACAAAGCTGGGGCCGGAGCGCATCACGCGCGACATCCCCAACACCAGCGAGAAAATCCTCGATAACCTCGACTCCGAGGGCATCATCCGCGTGGGCGCCAAGGTCAAGGCAGGCGATATCCTCGTGGGGAAGGTCACTCCCAAGAGCGACACCGACACGACCCCGGAATTCAAGCTCCTCAACTCGATATTCGGCGAGAAGGCCAAGGACGTGCGCGATTCCTCTCTCAGGGTGCCCCACGGCATCGAGGGCACCATCATCGATGTCCAGCGCCTCAAGCGCTCGGCCAACGACGATCTTTCGCCCGGCGTCGAGGAAGTGGTGAAAGTGCTGATCGCCGCAAAGCGCAAGCTCAAGGAAGGCGACAAGAT
>Ga0074195_1003309_pt1 | contig 15531 bp, 16 predicted proteins | sample EPASupsiteHSE623_FD_64525 | JGI IMG/M metagenome (GOLD analysis project Ga0074195, IMG submission 64525) | Bioremediated contaminated groundwater from EPA Superfund site, New Mexico - Sample HSE6-23 | ecosystem: Environmental > Aquatic > Deep subsurface > Groundwater > Contaminated ...
TCGTAAGATCTCCTGCTGAAGTTTGGGAAGATCCTGTTGGGCAGTACTCCAGACTTCGCCCAGATCGATGCCGAAATACTGGTGAACGAGAAGATGTCGCATCGCGATAATATCTTTCCAGGGAATTTCCTTGTGATCATTCTGGAACCCTGGAGTGATACCGTTTGCAGCTTCACCAATTACCTGGATGTGATAGAGTACCCATACCTGGAGCAGGTCGGATTGAAAGAACTCATCTTTTCCTGATGGGAGTTTTTCTCCGATACGCTGTATTGCTTCATTGATATCACGGAGCCGGTCAATGTCCGATCTCATAGCGGCACTGCTTCCTGTATCACCGCATGCCGGATCTGCTCCTTGAGCCCGTTTACTGATGCAACATCCACATCGCAGCCAATGAGGTCGGCAAGTTCCCGCTGGAATGCTGCATGGGTAAGGAGAGATGTGCCGGGGGGGAACCCGACAAGGAAATCGATATCGCTTCCCTCATGGGCTTCATGCCGGGCTACGGAGCCGAAAATACGGATATCTTTTATCCCGAACCGGGCTGCAAGTACGAAGATCTTATCCCGGTTTGCCGCGATCCGTTTGTAGTGATCCATGTCTTTGTTCCTGGTACCAGTTAGGTATACCGGGGGGATTATTAATGCATTGACCCGGGAATTCGGTTAAGCCGGGTATCCCCGCATTAATGACACCCGGATTTATTTTTCTAAATTGAGAGGGGTCGGAAATGAAAAAAATCCCGGGTCCTGCCCGGAGGAGATACGAGCGATCGGTTTTTAATACGATAGTACTGTACCGGGATTTTCACCACGATCCATTACCTGGTTCGCCTTTCACTTCCTCGTTCATCGGGTCCGTGCCGGGGCTCTTTGGATCTTTTTATCATTGCGCCGTGGCAATGCCGGACGATGGTGGCGTGGAGTGGCGGGAAGTATGCGTGCTCCCTTGATACCGGGTGGTATCTTTTTGTTGTATGGGTTGTTTTTGCGGGGTTTTCCGGGTACCGGGTGGATCTGCTAAGGCGGGACGAAGCGGGGTCTGACGGGTAATAATTACCGGGAATATTATTTTTCCGGGGAGGTTACGCTCAACGGGGCTCCGCCCCTCGCCGCGTGGGCTTGCCCAAGACTATCTTCATGAAATTTTTGAATCAAATTATTAATGATAACTCTACTTGGTTTTCGGAGCACTCCATAATCTGAACTCGCCAGGCAGCAGCTGAATCAGTTCTTCTCCTGAAATCGAGTATAAATCATAAGTCAGATCAAATTGTTGTAGCACGTCAACGAATCTCCGGAGTGTTCCCGGTTTATGTTCTTGAGGCGATGAGCTACGTTTTGGTCTCTTCTTCAGGGAATCCCAGTACAGAATTCTTGCTGCTTCGATAACTCCACGGTTTGTACCAATTTCCTGACGCCCCATCAGTTGGGCAAGGAAATCTCCGGTTTCGTCAACAGGATTATAGAGGAGAATTATTGAATTTTCACGATGAAGATCATAAATTAAAACCGGACCTGCCAGGAGATGACGGAAGATTCTGTCCCATTCCTCACCATTCAGGATGTAACGAGAGTCGGCTCCAATTTTTCTAGATCCTTCCGTGTCTGCAGGACAGAGTTCATCAAAAAAAAACACGGCCAACCATGTCCACATACCGACATTTCGGTATCTTTTTTCCGCAGAAATTTTTGAAACCTTTTCATGAAGATATTCTGCAATCTCATATTTTGTTGAGAAATTACCAAGTTCAATTTCGATTTTGTTCGGAATCAGCCGGGTATATGTCTCATCAGACAGAAGTTCAGGAAGAGAGGTTTCTGATTCGCCAGTCTCTCGCATGGCTGCCAGGAAATCTTTGAATTTTTCAATTCCTGCCGCATTGAGTTCGCGCATCCTGACCATTTCAGACCCTCACAATTTCTGATTCAAATTTTTCCCTTATCTGGTATTTTCTGCAGAATGCCGGGATAACTTCATCCTCTATCCATTTTAGGAAGAAATCCTGATTTTCATCAGGATTTATGAACTCGCGGGAGTCTGTTATTTTTGTAACCTCCGGGAGGCTTTCGACAAAGGTAAGCCAGAGATTCTGCCATAATTCCGGCTCATCCTCCTCAAATGTTTCGTCAATAACCAGTATCCGGACAAGGATCTCACGAAGAACTGAGGGGTAGACCAGACTGAAGAAAAGATCGCTGGATTTAACGATCTCAGTTACATTAACATCTTCAATTTTATTGTTTACCGTCAGTACGGGACCTATATCCCGGAAATCCAGCTTCCAGATCTCCTTTCCGAGATCCGCATATGTAACAGGCAACAGGGACCGGTGTTTAGTATCTTCCAGGCTTTCTCCGACAGAAGTAAGACGATCGGCAACAGCCAGGATTTTGCCATGCTGGGTTGATGGATCGACAACCTTCACCCGGAAATGAATCGCATCCGTGCTGTGAATTTCAGTCAGATGACGATCTTCGGGGAATTTCGGATTTTTCAGAGTTCCGCAATGGAACCGCATAAAGGATGATCTATCATATGCTTCGACAAACAGCTCAGCATCATCGGGGAAATCTTCAGAGCTGGCGGTAATTTTCAAATCAAAATATGGATGTGGTGTTGTATCCTTTACCAGATGGATACTGATATCATTCCTCTCTATTTTTTTTCTTCCGGTGTAGTTGAATTTCCGAATCATTCTGACACCACGGAATATGATGTTTTTATAATAAGATCCCGCTGCTCGTCGAACCCGGTGACGCTGATATCAAAATGAGGATCTGTGATATTCACTTTCAGTAAATTTTCCGAAGCCAGGATAATCTCAAATCCGGAACCGCTGATAGTTATCGGCTTCTTACCCAGATCAAAATCCGGAGCCCGGTATTTTTTCATCGGATTTCCTTTTCTTACCGCATATGCAAACCGGATCTCTGCGGACGAGATGCTCTTTTTCGAAGTCTGACTTGGATAAATCCTGACACCCCCGGAAATTTTTGAAAGGAGAATCGGTTTTGTTACCGAAACAACCTCAACATCCGGCCCAGGCCCGGGCTTTTCTCCTTTCTCTTTTTTATCAGGAGTTTTCTTAGATTTTTCTTCAGGAGGACGCTTTTCCGGAATTTCAACATAGAATACATCTCCAAGAAGCTCCGGGTCAACCCCCTCCGCCGGTTTCAGAAGGCGTCGTATGATTTCCCTCAGACTGGCTTTGACAAAGTCGAGGGTCTTAGCTCCGTGCTTGTATTTATTCCGGAATTTCGAGGAATCCTTCTGCCATTCGGTATGGGCAGGATTTTCAGCATCACCGATAAGAGTCGTAATTTCCCCTTCATCGATAACTACCATTCCTCTAATTCCCCGCTCCCTGAACGAACTGACGCCACTGATCCGGATTCCTTCGCGGATGAAATAGTTTTCAGCCCCGTGCAGAGTACCGTCGCGCTGAACAAAGGCTTTGAACCAGTTCAATCGTGCCTCGTGCCCTTTTCTTTCAACCTTTACGGGAATCTTGAATCCAATTACCTCACATTCATCAAACTGCTTCCGAAGATTTACAAGGGAGATATTTTCGAACAATTCATCATGCCAGACCGGTATGGCTGTGAGTTCCATGGGTGGGCTTAGCATGACAAAATGCTCTTCCGGCATTTCAATTGCGGTCTCTGCAAAACTAAATAATTTTATCAGATTCACATCATCTGATTCGCCGTCAAACTCTGAAGTAAGAAATGCACCGTTGGTTATCAGTGGGATAACGTTGGCTCTGTTAAGTTCGATATGGTTCCCATTTTCCTGAATAGTAACGGACAATTCTCCCGATACAATCGGATAAAAAAATTGTTTGATAATACCGTTTTTCAGTGAGGGGAGTGAGATATCCGCGTACGGGAAAGGGATCACGATCGAAAAACCGGGTTCAGTCGTCCTTGTGAGATGAAATGTCTCAGCAAATCTCGCAATTGATGAAGAATCTTCTATTGGGATCGGAAAAAACTGTTCTCCCAATGAATCGCCAAATGTTCCGAATCCCCCGTAAGGCATGAATGATCTGGTTTCGACATTATGGATTTTCAAGACGGATTGCCCCATGAGAAGGGACCGGTGATCACTCTCCCTGATAGTCAGTCCGAAGAATGTATTTATTTTGGATACTGAACTGAACACGGTTTTTCCCAGACCCCAGCGCCCCCGTTCATTCCCGGATTTTCCCGACCGGCCGTAATTTCTCCAGAAATAAAAGAAATTTTCCCGGGCGCATTCATCCGGAGGATTTTCAGAAAGTTCGGGATCTCCTTCAAGTCCGGTAGTATTAAAGTCCTCAATAACAAGGAAATCGAGAGAGTCCGCAGGTAGTGGGCGATCTATCAGTCCGTTATGGGGCGCACTGAGGTGTTCAGTCAGCCCTTGGAAAAAATTCCGGTATTTCCCGTCATTTATTGGGGCATTACTACGGTAGATGGATACAAGAATCCGGACATTCGGACTGTTTCGGGTTTTTGCATCAAGTGAGTTTTGTATTGTCTCCCTAAGGAGGGCATGAGAAAACCCACCTACTGAATCAGTTTTGAAAAATTCATCCTGGAACGGATCAACCGCCATGTCATCCTTTGTTTTTGGCTTGAATTTCCAGCATTCTGAATTTTCAGAAACAGACCCCATATCAGTCCCTCTGTATTTCAGTAACGATATATATTCCGAAACTTGACCCGAAACCAGGTCTTTTAATATTCGCCGAAAGCGAATAGTATCTTGAATATCAGAAATGAAGCCGAAATTTTTTACCGTTGATCTTTTTGCCGGATGCGGCGGGATCAGCGAGGGTTTTCATCAAGCCGGGTTCAGGACCATCGCCCAAGTTGAGATGCATCACCCGGCATGTGAAACACTTCGGACCCGACAGATGTTTTATGAATTAAAGAAAATTCATAAATTATCGGTTTACAATGAGTACATACGACAGAACATATCAAAAGATCAAATTTTCTCTGATTATCCGAAAATTCGTGAAGCGGTCGAACATCGGGTAATTGAAGAAACATTGTCTGCTGAATCTATACGGCCTGTCATAAGTAAAATAAATCAAAGTATGGAATTTCATGGAGCTCCGTCAATAAATCTTTTTCTTGGGGGCCCACCATGTCAGCCTTATTCAATAATCAACAGAGCTAACATTCAGAAAAATGAGAAAAATGGTGAAAAAGATAAAAGAAATTATCTTTACACTCACTATCTTGAACTTCTGAAATATTTCCAGCCGGATGTTTTTATTTATGAAAATGTTCCGGGTCTTTTCACTGCTACTGATGGGGGAGAGAAAATTTTTGAAAAACTGCTTGAAGATTTCTCCAGACTGACCCCCTCATATGAAATCATTCCTCCCCTTAATGAAGTCTCAAAAAAACCCCATGATTATATCCTAAATAGCATTAATTTTGGCGTTCCCCAGAACCGGAAACGTCTGATTCTGATAGGATTCAGAGAAGATCTTGATGAAAAAAATCATGACATTCGCCGGATGTATGAAAGATTGCGAAATAAGAGAAAATCGATCGAAAAACAAAAATCAGTAAAAGATGCAATCGGCGATTTACCAGATCTTGAACCCAATACCGGAAACAATAAATTTTATTCAGAATATGTAGAAAAAGGACCACTTACTGCGTATCAGAAAAAAATGAGGAAGAATTCCATTGGGGTTCTCAATCATTTTGCACGGGCACATATGCAAAGTGACCTTGACAGGTACCGATATTTTATCGAACAATACGAGAACACAGGTAAATCAGCTACTCTGAAAGACCTGCTAGCGGACAAACCTGATCTTGCACCCGAACATAAAACCATAAACAATGAAAAATTTGTTGATCGGTTCAAAGTTCAATGGTGGTCGAAACCTGCATCAACAGTAACCGCTCACTTATCGAAAGACGGCCATTATTTTATCCATCCATCCTCTGAATATATCAGATCATTTACAGTAAGAGAGGCTGCCCGATGTCAATCATTCCCGGACAATTTCTTTTTCGAGGGGCCGAGAACAGAACAATTCCGCCAGGTTGGGAATGCAGTCCCGCCTTTACTCGCGAAAGCAATTGGTTCGATGGTACGGTGTGAACTGGAAAAAATTTATCAATAATTCATGTGTTATTGGCTTTTTCAAGAGAATCTGTTATTTTCTTTACGGCATTTTCAGGTTCTTTCCTGATCTCATGCTCCCAGATCCTAATTACCGTCCAGCCATCATTTTTTAACTGTTCATTGATTTTTTTATCACGACCAACATTGGACTGGATTTTTTCCATCCAGAACTCTTTGCGGGTTTCCGGCTCCTGAAAACAGATTGGACATTTATGCCAGAAGCAGCCGTCAATGAAAATAGCAATTTTCTTTTTCGTGAAGGTGATATCAGGTTTGCCTGGAAGATTGTAGTGGATACGGTATCCTCGAATACCTTCAGTCCAGAGCATTTTTCTTAATTTAACCTCAGGTCCGGTATTTTTTCCCCGGATCATTGACATATTATATGCCCGTTGCTCCGGCGTGAGAACATCAGCCATAACCAGACCTAGTATATTCAAATCAGGGTTCTAAAATTATAAGGTAATCGCTTAATACCAAACGAGGACCATTGTTAAATTGTCATACGGTAATAAAAATTTTTAATTGATTAACTAAAAGGAAGTAAATATGGAAAAAGATTTCACAGGTTTCAGGGTCGATCTTCGCTTACTTCTCGAGTTAGGAGAAAGACTCATTTCAAGAGATGAAATTGCCGTTGTGGAACTGGTAAAAAATGCATATGATGCAGATGCAATTATAGTTGAAGTCAAAATCGATAGTAAAAATATTGAGATACTTGATGATGGGGAGGGAATGGATAAATCTGACATTGTTGAAGGATGGTTAACGATTGGAAGTTCGTTTAAAAAACAACACAATAAGACAAGCAAAGGAAGGAAAGTATTAGGAGAGAAAGGACTTGGAAGACTTGCAATTCTCCGACTTGGGAAAAAAATTACAATATTTACCCAAAAAATGGATCAACCCTGCTATAAAATAATTTTTAATTGGATTAATATTCGCGAAAAACTCGTCAATTCAAAAAAATATACTTCACTTAGTGATTTTGATTTAAACATCACTCAAATTACAGATAACATATTTCCTGATAATCACGGAACAAAAATTGTTATTGAACACTTAAACAAGGCTTGGGATAAAAAGGGAATAGAACATCTGACTACCTTTTTATCGAGACTGTTGGAAGAGTATGATAATGATCCATTAGATAAAACTAAAAAATTCAAAATTAATTTTATTGTAAATAATAATCCCATATCACTCCGTCCCCCGGAAATCTTATTGAACCCTCACTATTATCTTGAGGTCAGTATTGACCAAACCGGAAAATACTGGGGGAACTTAAACTGGAATATTGAGAAAAGTCAAGACTTCGATCCAATTGAAGGACGTATTCCCGGAATAAGGAAAGTTGGTGGTAAGTCTGAAATGTCCTGGGATAGTGATCCTGATACCGGTTGTGGACCATTTACATTCAAGCTCAATGTCTGGGATTTAGATGCAAAGGAAATTAAAGGATCCAAAGATGCGTTGAAACAGTGGTCCGGGGTTTCGCTCGTTAAAGACTCAATTCGGGTTATTCAGCCGGATGCAGACTGGTTAGGATTAGATTTGCGAAGAGTTCAAAATCCTACAACCCGGCTGAGTTCAAATCAGGTAATTGGATCTGTAATTATCAAATCAGAAGAAAATCCAAGTTTAATTGATAAAACTGATCGTGAAGGATTGCTTGATACAGATTCTTTCAGATTGCTAAAAAAAGCGATATTTACTTTTTTTGATCTAGTAGAGAAAAAGCGGTATAAACTACGTCGTTCGAAAACACTTTCAAAAGGATTTGTATTCACAAGTTTAGATACCCACCCCTTGAAAACAATGACAAAAGATCTTCCTGAAGAAAGGCAGGAACAATTTGAAGAATATATCGATAATTTAGATCGATATCGAGAATATCTTGAGGAGTGGGCACTTGGAAGAGACAGAATGGCAACAATGGGGTTGCTGGGAGCCAGGTTAATCCATGAAACAAGAAATTCATTGATGATGATAACCGATAGTTATCCATTAATAAGAAATTCAATAACGGATGTTCCACAAAATATTCGAGCCCCAATAGAAAGAATGGTTAAGGCGGGACAATCGATTTCAAGAATATTTAATGAATTAAATCCATTTTTAAAATTCAGACAAAAAAGATCCGTTGAAGATATAAAAATGCAAATGATTGTTGGTTCATTAGAATATCTTTTCAAACCCGATATTAATAGAAATAAGATTATCATTAAAAATAACCTCGGTGAAAAAATAATATTTAGAGCAAATAAAACTGACATGTTCGTCATTTTCGCAAACTTACTTGATAACTCAATTCATTGGATCGAACAAACAAAACCGGATGTTCGAATTATTGAATTCCGGGCAAAAATGAATCCTGAAAATATGATAATACAAATTGCCGATAGTGGACCCGGTATAGATCCAGAAGATTATGATATTATTTTCGATGCTGGATGGTCTCGAAAATATGAAGGAACCGGCCTCGGATTATCCATTGTTAAAGATATTGTGGAATCATATGGTGGGAAAATTGTTCCAGATAGAGATGATTTACTAAATGGTGCGTTATTGGAAATTTCATTTCCATTCAAGAAGGGGTCATTATGACAACAATCAATATTGAAATAATCGAAGATATACCCGCTTCTATTGAACATAGCACTGAAATAATCACTCAAAATATTTGTGAAATAAATCGAGAATTGAATGATACTCCTGTTACTTCCAATATTAACTCATTTCCTACAGTAGAAGATTTTAAAGACGGTATTGGGCAAAGGCAACCTGATTTGATTATTGTTGATTTGGCTTTTGGATCTGCTTATGATATGAGTGGGTGGAAAGTAATTAATGAAATTACAAATCGTGAAATAATTCCCGTTATTGTTTATTCAGCGCATGCAGATGATCCTGTCCCAGATGAAGAAATTTATAAAAACTTACTGATTGTTCGACAAAAGAAAGGGGATGATAATACCGATCGCTATAAAGAAATCTTAAAGCACATGATCTATATTAAATTAAATTTTATTTTTGAAAAGGAGCGAGTAATCAAGGAATTTAATAAAATTTCATTGGAAACCTGTAAAAAATTAATTGATGATGGTGATATCCAAAATCTTGATAAAAATGTATTATCTTCTCTTGCACTATGTCGGTTAACATCTCTTCTTTTAAATACCCCCCCAAAAGAAAGCGAGAGGTTTCCCCCTGAGTCCATTTTCATATATCCACCACTTGAGTACAGAGGAGTATCGAGATACTCTGTTATGTTGGGAGACATTTTAAAATGCAACGAAACCAGTGAGATGAAAGGTCTCTGGGTTGTCGGCTCTCCCTCTTGCGATCTTGTGTTTGATGATAGCAATCAGAGAAAAAATAAAGTCAAAGGGGTCCTGTTATTTCCGTGCTATCCAAAATATGACGAAGTTCATTCGCTGTACAAGAAAAACCCAGATGCAATTAAAAATTCGATTCGGGATAGCATAAAAAATAAATCTTCAAAATTGCTTAAGTGTCCAACGAATATATTTAGCAGTAAATTTTTGCTCGTTTTTTTTAAGGAATACAAAACGCTGGATTATTGTAAAATTAAAGGCGGTCTTAAAAATTGCGAATGGGAAAAAGTCGCATCACTTGCCACTCCATATGCAGAAAGTTTGCAAAATTTATTTATTCATGACTTGTCACGAATTGGAACCCCAGATACCACATCCGATAGTGAAGAGAAAATATGGGTTGATGAATATTTAAGATAATGCGTTTTTTTCAAATTTTTTCAACAAGACTAATTATTTCGACGACATAGTCAGATACATGGCAACTTTCACTTGTCTTCCACTAACAAGACTGTGTGGAATTAATAGAGGGAGTGAGATAATCGTAGGCGAAGTCGGAGATTTTTATGATATCCAATGGAAAAAAACGCCCTTGATGTTCCCAAAAAGGCTATTGAAGGATATTGAGGTCAATTTTTTCAAAACATCCGGGTGGTATCTACTTGGGGCATCAATGACCAATCCACCCACAGATGGACTTGGATATTACATTCAGAATCATCAACATGTTTGGGAATCGCACAGTCCTAGGTTTGCATCTATGCTTGCAGCAATAATGGTTCATAAAAATAATTGATTTTCGTAAGAAGGGCAATTCATTTGAATTAAGAAAAATTTAATTCCAAGGATAGCCCACGCGGCAAGGGGTGAAGCCCCGATGAGCGTAAGAGCCCCCTCAATACCCCCTCTTCCCCGGCACAACCCCCCTCACACCCCCGCGTGCATCCGGCACATCCCCGACATATCGCGGAATCACATGACAATGACAGTGCATCACCGTCTGCCCGGCCGCCACACCAACATTGAACCCGATGTTGTACCCCGCAGGAGTGAACTCCGCCTCGATCACATCCTTACAAGTATCAATCAAAGAGATCAAAGCCACCCTCTCTTCCGGAGTCATCGAGAAGAAATCCAGCGTATGCCGGAACGGCATCACGAGCAGGTGCCCCCGGCTGACCGGGTAGCGATCCCAGCGGGCATAGCACAGTTCATTCCGGGCGACGATCTCATCCGCGACAGGATTGCAGAACGGGCACTTCACAGGCTCCATGCATCGAACCCCCGGACCTCAATGAGATACTTGCATTTCTCCCCGAGCCGTTCGATTGCCACATCCTGCCAGCCGGGTATCTTTTCTGGTGAACCCGTCAGGGCCAGATTAATCTCCCGGGAAAAGCGGCGGGAATAAATCTCGTGCATATGGTCCCAATAATTGACAATCGCATCCGATCTCCTGTCGATAAATGCCGGCGAGGGAATCTTGTCCCGTTTCTTTGCATTCACGCTCTCCAGTGCCGGGAGTAAGTTCCAGAGGTTGTTGTTCTTCCAGACCGCAAAGGGGATCATGTGGTCCACGTGGAGCAACGCGATATCATTGATCGGCTTTCCCGACCAGACGCATTCAGGGGTGTGACCGTTCCGGAACAATTTCGAATAGACCTGTCGTGCCTCATTCACCGCACGGCTGGTTTCGGGCAGGGTTCGTAATGTTTCCATAACCGACGCAACCGCGACTGCTCCTCCGCTTGCCCTGCTCGTAAACTCTGCCCATTGATAGACCAGTGAATCATCGCCCGATATGAAACTCCCCAGGTACTGAAACACCAGGAACAGATCGTTCCGGAAAGAAAATGTCCCGGAATAGTGTACTACTGATTCCTGATCGACCGGAGTTCCGGCGGGTATCCTTCGGGCATCGTTGTTATATGAAAAGATGGAGAAATCCCTGTGTCCGTGTGAACGGCCCAGGTGTTTCATGGGCATGGTGGTGATGGTGGTTTTGAGTTTTGCAATCAATTCACTGAATGTTGGTGAAATTTCCGGGGGAATTGACCCATTCACGTAATCATTATAGAAGACCGAGAAGCCGCCCTTTCCTGCATAATAATCCGTAACTTTCTTGAACAACGGCCGGAAGGAGATCCTCTTATGAGAAGAATCTGCTTTCTCTCCATGCAGTTGTGGTAAGAATTCCTGGCTTTCAATGATGGGATAATAATACAGGAGCCATTTCTCAATCAGGAGTCCAAGGGGGAGAGAGACATGATCCCCGGACTCTTTTCCCAGGTGCTGGTATTCCTGTGAGATCTCGATAACGCCGCGTAACAGGGCGAACTTGTAAGTCGCGTCCTTACTATCCCGCTCAATAATCGTGTTGATCGTTTTGAAGTTCTGGAGATCAAACGATTGCATAGTCAAAGATATCCGTGAATGATATTGCTCTTTTCTATTTGTGGATAAAACTCCGGGGCTAAGCCCACGCGGCAAGGGGCGGAGCCCCTTTTGAGCGTCAAATCCAAGTCACTCCCCCACCGCATCAATCTCCAGCACCTTAACCATCACCGAACCCCCCGGCCCGGCTCTCAGCCACAAGGGAAACAACCCCTGGATCAATCGCATAAAACTATACACGACAATCACACCGAACGCAAGGAAGAACACCCACACTTCGAGCGAAATGACCTGCACGTTCCATGCCGGGAGCCAGAGCAGGAGCCAGCCGATCATCGCAAGGGAAAGGATGATGCAGGAGAGGCAGGACAGCACCTCTAAGAATGGCGGGCAACCGGTATCACGCATACCCGTATTGTATCGCTGGTGGATGATAGATGCTTTGGAGAATTTTTTGTTTTAAAAAAATGAGAATTTCTCCGGCTCCATGCACCAGTTCCCCTCCGACATCCGTAAGAATTTCCGAACTCCCCATTTGCATTTATTCCGGGGTTTAGCCCACGCTGGTATTGGGGTGAAAGCCCCTTTTGAGCGTAACATCCCATACCCTACTCCCCAAAACTTGCCCTAATAAAAACGTTGGATAAAAAAATCGCAGCACCTCAGTACCAGCCCCGTCACCACACATGAGTATAGGAAAACCTGTTGTGGAAATTTTTTAAAAAGAGAAGAAATCTATTTCATATATAACAAGAAACATAGTCAACAGGTACCGCTCTATGACGACAATGATAAAAAACCAATCAGCGATCCAGGTCCCGGCCGGCACCGGGAAAACAACCCGGGCTACAAAGAAAAAACCTGCCACAAAGGGATTTTTCGGCCTGCTTCCTGACTGGAAGATCGATACCCAGGCACTCAAAGACGAGCTTCGCGATTAAATTATGTCTTCCTATTTTGCCGACTCGTATGCCATTATTGAAATGCTGAAAGGAAATGAGAATTACCGGTCATTTCAATCCGAGCAGCTCATAACAACTGAATTCAATATCTGCGAAGTAGGATTTGCCGTGTGCAGAAATTATCCAACGAAAGCATCTCCGGTTCTTAAAACGGTAAGAAAAATGGTCACTCTCCAGGCAACCCGGGATGAAGACTATTGTTCCGGTGCGGCACGGAGAAAGGAAGCATCAGGCCTGGGAAAGAAACTCTCGACCATCGATTGTGTCGGATATTCTGTCGCGAACCGGCTGGATATACCCTTCCTGACCGGCGACCGCGAATTTGCAGATATGGATAACGTGCAATTTGTCCGATAGCTACGATCCTTTTCTGCCCTTTGTTTTTCTATCCAATCAAAATCTGTTTTCCGGTTTCCAACGCGTCTCATGCCGGAGCCCCTTTTGAGCGTAAGAGACCCCCCTCACTCCCCCGCGTGCATCCGGCACATCCCCAACATATCGCGGAATCACATGACAATGTCCCTTCACAAAAAAGTCAACCCGGCCGCCACCCCTACATTGAACCCGATGTTGTACCCCACAGGAGTGAACTCCGCCTCAATCACATCCTTACAAGCATAAATCAAAGAGATCAAAGCCACCCTCTCTTCCGGAGTCATCGAGAAAAAATCCAGCGTATGCCGGAACGGCATCACCAGCAGGTGCCCCCTGCTGACCGGGTAGCGATCCCAGCGGTCCGGGCGTTTCAACACTTTCGCCCTTCCCTCTTGTTGGTTTAATACAAAACATTTTGATTTTGTATCATGGAATGCCTGACCAGACCAATAGATCCCAGGAGAATGAGGACTCCCCGCTCATGACACTGGACCAACTCCTCAACGAAATCGAAACACGGGAACTCGAATTCAAGGAAAAGCCGAATCCCGCACTCTACAAAACATTATCGGCATTTTCCAACACCAACGGGGGAGTTGTGTTCGTTGGTGTATCGGACAAAAAAGAGATCACCGGATACCGCTGCTCAAATGCCGATCTCAAGGAACTCTCCGACACCATCGTCAACAAACTTACCATCCATCCCGTCATTGAGCCAATCAAATGCGACGGGAAAACCGTTCTCCGTATCGATGTGAAGAAGAGTAAAACCCCGGTCGCATACGAAGGCCGGTATTACAGCAGGGTAGGAAATACAACGCGGCTGATGGACATCGAAGAACTCAAAGAATTCCTCATATCAGGGATTGAATGGGACAGCCTTCCCTCGCAGCGCGGACTTGCGGATATTGACGAGGAAACGGTCAGGCTTTTCGTGCGTCAGGCAAAAAGTGCCGGTAGGCTCCCCGGCGCTGACGAGCGGGAACCGGTTGTAACGATACTCACGCGGCTCGGCCTCATGACCGGGGATAAACTGACCAACGCGGCATTCCTGCTCTTTAAGAAAAAACCGGAGGAGCCCTACCTGTCGAATGCGGTGCTTCGTATCGGCCGGTTCAAAGACGGAGCGACCATCATAGGGGACCGCTGGATTGCCGGGAACCTTTTCCACCAGCTCAGCGAAGGGGAAGATGCGCTGAAGAATTTTATCAATGTGCGCTACGAAATATCAGGAGAAAAGCCCGAGCGTAAGGAGCATTGGGATTACCCGCTCCCCGCACTCCGTGAAGCACTCATGAATGCCCTTGTCCACCGGGATTATTTCAAAAAGCACGAGCAGATCCTCATAAAAATCTATGACAATGCGATCTGGTTCCATAATCCCGGTGGTTTTCCCAAGGGGCTGTCAATCGAACAGCTGAAAGCTAAGCCTCAGTCAATACCCCAAAATCCGCTGATCGCAAGGATCTTCTATCTCGCCGGTTATGTCGAACGGTACGGTTCCGGCATCCAGAGGATACTCACATCATTTGCGGACGCAGGACTTCCCGAGCCGGAATTCAAGACCGATGCCTGGGGTCTCACCCTGACAATGCAGAAGGATATCTTCACTGAGGATTATCTCGCGCAGATTGGACTGAATGAACGACAACTTCTGGCCATCCCCTGTCTGCGGAAACAAGGGAGCATTTCCAAACGCGAATACCAGGACCTTGTGTCAATCTCCACGAGAACCGCGCTCTACGATCTGACTGTGTTGGTTGACAAAGGTGTACTGGTCCGGGTTGGTACCGGAAAATCCTCTCGATATGTACTGTTATCCAAGCCGCAGAATGCAGGTTTTTAAAAATCCAGAAGACGATCTCTAATACATAAGGAATTGCGCGTATTGCGCGTAAATTGCGCGTATTCCCTTCACCTGCATGAAACATAGGAAAACCGATTCTGTAAAAAACCGGTTATTCGTGAAAGGCAGTTGTCGTGACATAGTCGCAACAATTGCGCAAACACGGTCTGCGCAATTGAAATTTTCCAAAAATAAGGCTCACTAAAAAATGCCCTAACCCCCGCACCCCACCGCTCGCATCCGGCACATCCCCAACATATCGCGGAATCACATGACAATGACAGTGCATCACCGTCTGCCCGGCCGCCACACCGGTATTGATTCAGTTGTCGTACCCGGCTGGAAATCCCCCCGCTCACTCCCCCACCGCATCAATCTCCAGCACCTTCACCATCACCGAACCCCCCGGCCCGGCTCTCAGCCACAAGGGAAACAACCCCTGGATCAATCGCATAAAACTATACACGACAAT
>Ga0074195_1003310_pt1 | contig 15529 bp, 14 predicted proteins | sample EPASupsiteHSE623_FD_64525 | JGI IMG/M metagenome (GOLD analysis project Ga0074195, IMG submission 64525) | Bioremediated contaminated groundwater from EPA Superfund site, New Mexico - Sample HSE6-23 | ecosystem: Environmental > Aquatic > Deep subsurface > Groundwater > Contaminated ...
TAGAAATGGTTACCGAACGGCGCTCCATTGTTGCTTCAATGGCATTAAAGCTGCAGGCAGCCACACAACTGCCACACATGGTACAGCGCGCATTGACATATTCTATTTTCCACGGCAAATCATTGACGCTAACGTCTTGTGTTCTTATTGCTTCCACCGTTCTACCTCCAATTCCGGGGTGATAACTACAACTTCCCGTTCATTAGGATAAATATCAAGCTCCTGGTTGCGGTTGGGCAGAATCTGGTTAATACCACAAACCTCAGATGATATGGCAATTGTTGTACCATCGCCGCCAACGACAACAGGCCGCAGTTTTTTAGAATCGCAACAGGTCACCATACTGCCATTTGGAAGCATACCGATAATGGTGTTGGGTCCATTTATTTCCAAGTGACCCAATGATTGACGGATAGCCGTCAATTCAGCATGATCTGATCGTTTGGCAATTTCCGCAAACGGCAGCGGGGTAATAACATGCTTGTAATATTTTATCGGCCATTTGAGTACATTAAGAACATAGTGCAATGTATAAAGGAAGTTTTGTGAATCTGATTCAAAACCTACATAACCGCGATGCAATGATTTTTGATATTCTTTGTTTTTGGTATAAAACGTATTTTCTCCATTGGCACATAATGTGTAGCCCTGCAGAAAAAACGGATGAGCGGCATAACGCACAATGTCATAGTTTGTATTTTGGCGGCACTGAACAACAACGTTTTTAGCCATTAGATTGCCGTTATTGTCCCATAACTTAAAATAAGTGGCAATATCGCGAGGATCACCAATTTCTTTTAAGGTCAACACATCCGGCCAGAAAGAATACACATATCCCTGATCATCTGCTTCCAATAGAGCCCTAAGGGATAACCGGATATCTAGCAATAGTTCGGCTTTGGCTTCATCTGTTGCGTTCCGGTAATACTCCGGATAGTCGTAGGCCCGGAAAATGTAGTAGGGCATAGCCTTAATATCAAGACCTGGCTGGCGAACTCCCCGTGGAATCCATTCATGCACAGGAGAAAAGTTATTTGTTTCCATGAAATGTTCCACCATTGCCGCACCTTTTTGGGTACAGGCTAAGGATAACAGCGGTTTATCTTTACAATCCGCAAAAGTCCCTTCCAAATCTTGCATAACCATAGCAAAACCTGAGTTGTCATGTCCCTCTTGTTGAGGCAGCATCAAATGCAATGCCAATGACGGATGAAATGCTACTTTACTCTTTATAGCCCCTATTCTACACATCCTACTCTCCCACCCTCTCCATTTGTTATTTATAGCGCAGTGTTATTTGTGTTATCTTTCCGCTCGGACAAAAAAAAGGCCTAGCGAAAGAACCCCTTGTTGTTGGGACCTTCCGCCGGGTCTTTTATACCCACGGTGTAGTGCTGTGCCACGCTGCACCTGTGTCGCTTGGTCCAGCCGCATTTCTGCGCGGAACCCTAGACACACTCCCTCAAATTTAAACATTTGTACTTTGTAAAAACACACCTCTGTACACATGCATCATTTGAGTTTTATTATAAAAACTTATTATCTTGTTGTCAATATGCATAATTAAAGTAAGTTTATTCTGACAAATTCAGTATTTTCAGGCTCGGTCGGCGTGCATCGCCATCCCTTGCTGTATATTTATGCATATCCATGTATTCTAATAAAGGTACTGCCATCTTGCGGGAAGTGTTCAAAATGTCCCGTAATTCCGCCACTGTTAATGTTTGTTTTTCCTGAAAGTGTCTGTGAATAACTTGAACAATGTACTGCATTGTTTTGCTGTATACAAAAAAATCCCCGACCTTAATTAGGGTTCCGGCACGGACAAGCAGCTCATGAGCAGCTTTAGATTTTTCAGGTGGTAAGGCCATTTTTTCTGCCAACACCGCAATATCAATATTTTCCAAGCCAATATCGGTTAATGTATTCTCTGCTTTTTCCACTAGCTGCTCTTTCCAGTTGCCATGCTGAGATGCATGCGCGGTCAGTGCAAGCTCACCGCCATTACTGACGACGAAACCCTGGCCCAGCCAATGGGCTAAGAAAATCTCAAAACTTTTGTCTTCAAGCCCCAGTTTCTGCCGTACTATTTCTTTGGCCAACCCGCTTCTGTCAGGTTGAGCCTTGTGGAAATTTTCCAGAGCTGCTTTTACCATTTTTGTCAGACTCCCAAGCATATCGGCAGCAATATAGGTATTCTCCAAGCAGCATAGTTGCTTACCGACCGTCAGTTTATCAACTGTTTGATCAACTTTTTTATCTGAAAGATATCCGCTTTGATGTCTGATTTCTGTCTTGGTGAGTACCTGTTTGCTTTCAGCCAATCGCTGATAGATTGCCTGAATTTCGTCCCCGCTTACTATTGCGTTGGCTAATAGCATCTGCTCGTTCGTCATTCGCCTGCTGTTGCGTCCCGGCGCCACCAAAACCACGCCACCCAGTAAATGTTGGGGAGAATATCGTCTAATTATACCGCGGTCGCCAACTCCGGCCGCTAAAGGCTGTTCTAAAATAATCCTCATGTACTGAGTATCTGTATCTTTATAGGCATAGATTCTTCCCAAAAATTCACCTGTTCCCAAATGCAGGCGAACCCGCAAGCCACTTACCACCGGTTGCTGCCACTGCGCTGCTATTTCCCATACCTTGCTAACTTCGCCCCGCTCAATGGCACTAAGTGCCATACCTCGCGTTATTTGCTCCATTTCAATTCCTGATAAATTAATGGCCGCGCGTTGTCCTGCAGAAATTTTTTCTACCTTCTGACCATGCCATTCTAGGCCCCGAATACGTACAATGCTTTGCTCTGGATATAATTTCACACTGTCGCCTACTTTTACCTGCCCACTTAGTACTGAGCCGGTAACAACCAGGCCATATCCTTTTATGGTAAATACCCTGTCAATCCAAAGTCGAAACGGAGCATTAGTGTCTCTGGCAGCCACTTTGCCGGCTAGAGCAACTAAGGTGGTTTTAAGTTCATCGATTCCGGCACCGGTTACAGCTGATACTTTACAGCAGGGCGCATCTTTTAAAAATGTATCGCTTACATATTCGCGCACTTCATTCTCTATGAGTTCTAGCCACTCTTCATCAACTTTATCGATTTTATTAATTACAATTAACCCCTGTTTGATTCCGTATAGCTGAAGCATAGCCAAATGTTCTTTGGTTTGTGGCATAATTCCTTCGTCAGCCGCCACTACCAGCATGGCTACGTCAATGCCCCCTGTACCGGCAAGCATGTTTTTCAAAAACCGCTCATGTCCTGGTACATCAACAATTCCAGCGACAATATTTTCACCGAGTGGTAACGAGGCAAACCCCAAGTCAATCGAAATCCCTCGCAATTTTTCTTCTTTTAACCTGTCGGTTTCCACACCGGTTAACGCCTTAATGATAGCCGATTTGCCATGATCCACATGCCCGGCAGTCCCAATAATAATATGTTTCATATAATAGCCTCCATAGGTTGGATAATCTGCAACACAAAAAATCCGCCTGTTTATACCGTTTCAGACTACAGCAAACATATATGTCAAAGCTTGTTTTTGGCCAGACTCTACGATATGTCGGCAAGTGCCGTGCTTATTACCGTAAAGTCCTGTTCAAACAAACAGCGCACATCGAAAATCACCTTATCATCTTGGATGCGGGCAATAATGGGTGTGCTTTGTTGGCGCAAATATTTTTCGAGGCTTTCGGCACTCATATTTTTAGAGTAAACAGCCACTCCATATCCTTGTAATACAGCAGCAGGCAAAGCGCCGCCGCCGGCCAGCGAAGTAAGCGCAATTACTTCGGCGTTAATTGTACTTTGTTCCGTTATCTGATCACGAAGCTGTTTTGCTTGTTGTTCTAGTATAACAACATCACTATTTAACATACTTAGCACTGGAATATCACGAGCTGGATCGCCGCTTATATATTCCATCAGTGTGCCTTCCAGTGCCGCCAGTGACAATTTATCAATACGAACAGCCCGTAGAAGCGGGTGTTTTTTCATGCGGGCAATATATTGACTTTTACCGGCAATTATTCCGGCCTGACCGGCTCCTAACAATTTGTCGCCACTAAAAGTAACCACATCAAACCCCAACTGCAGCCGCTGGGCGACAGTTGGTTCTGTTTGTCCAGCTATTTTAAGCGGCACAATAGTGCCACTTCCCAAATCCTCAATCACAGGCAGATTATGCTTGTGCGCCAATGCAGCCAATTCCTTGCCGTCTGGTTGAGATGCAAAACCTACAATACAGTAATTACTTGTGTGTACTTTTAATATAGCTGCCGTATTAGGACCAATGGCTTGCTCATAATCAGCAAGATGAGTTTTATTTGTCGCACCTACCTCGACAAGGGTTGCGCCGCTTTGCCGCAATACATCGGGAATACGAAAAGAGCCGCCTATCTCGACAAGTTCTCCCCTACTAACAATCACTTCCTGCCCCTTTGCCAAGGCCGATAAAACCAACAATACAGCTGCTGCATTATTATTTACGACTAAGGCATCTTCCGCGCCGGTCAATTCGCACAGCGATTTTACCACATGAGCATATCTGGTTCCCCGCTCTCCTGTTGCAACATTGTATTCGAGCGTGCTGTATCCCTCCATAATGCCGGTAACACAATCCTTTGCCCGTCTGCTTAGCGGTGCTCGCCCCAGATTGGTATGCAATACTACTCCCGAGGCATTAATTACCCTTCTCAGACTGGCTTGATTACATTTTTTTAGTAACGATTTCGCCTCGTTCACAATTGTCTGCACACTGGCACTGCTCTCATCCCCTTGCAGCAAATTACTACGAGCGCCGGCAACAGCCTGCCGCAGACATGCAGTCACTAATTCACGCGGATATTTCTCCATTTCTGTTTCATGCATCATAGTGGATAATAGCTTGTCTATCGATGGCAGAGCTCTTAGCTTTTCATTTATTTTCACGGTACACCTCCTCCGACCTACTTAGTCTATGTCAATCTGTAATATCATTGTTCTTATAACGTTTCACTACCCTATAATTGGTATGTAGTTTGTTTTATTATTCCTGTTAGCGGGTAAAAAATCCTGCTGCATGTATAGAATGCCCTTGTTTTACACATAATGGTAACAGTAATTTTCTAACAGGAGTACAGTATGTTAAATAACCTTTTTAATTTATCCGGACTAAGTCTGTTTTCTCCCCCCGCCTATCAGCCCAAGACCGAAAGTATGCCGGAATTAAGGTTCAACGTCAGCCAGCCAAATGTCATCTATGATCTGGCTGTTTCTATTCGCAATCTGGTGCAGTCAGCCAAAAACAACGGCTATGAAATTGTTGTTTTGTGCATAGGCAGTGACCGCTCAACCGGTGATGCTCTAGGTCCATTAACAGGCACTAAACTAAAAACACTTAATCTATTTCCGCATATTTTCGGAACTCTTGATGATCCTGTTCATGCAACAAATCTTGAAAACAAATTACTTTCCATTAATAGTTCTTTTCATCAGCCTTATGTTATTGCTGTCGATGCCTGTCTTGGAAAGCTTGAAAATGTCGGCTGCGTTGCTGTCGGCCAAGGCTCAGTCAAGCCAGGAGCCGCAGTTCACAAAGATCTTCCGGCAGTAGGTAATGCTTATATTACCGGTATTGTTAATGTTGGTGGCTTTATGGAGCACATGGTCTTACAAAGTACCCGTCTACACTTAGTCATGAAAATGGCCGACACCATTGCCCATGGCATATCTTTCGGTTTAGGTCGTAATCACAGTTCGTAACTGTCCTTTGCACAAGAAAAACCAGGATACAGATCTGTATCCTGGTTTCATCATGTTAAATATGTATTCGATCAAAAACTTAGCTATTTTCTTCCGGCACTTCACTGACCATATTGCATGCACCGCGAAATACAGCGCCTTCTCCGATAGTCAGGGTACCAATTTTGATATCACCATATACTTTGGCAGTAGGCAAAAGCTCCAATTTATCAGAAACTTCCATATTACCTTTAACTACTCCGGCAATCAAGGCATTGCGAGCCTTAACAATCGCTTCCACATTACCATTTTCACCTACTACTAAATCACCGGCAGTTGTAATTTCTCCCGCATGCCGCCCATCAATGCGAATGGTGCCTTGAGAGGCAATATTCCCTGTAAAGCTTGTCTCACTTCCAATAATAGTAGCCACTTGATCACCACCAATAGGCTTAGACGCTTTCTTACTGCCAAACATTAGTTTACCTCCTACAGAAAACTAGACGGGTTAACAGCGGTGCCATTAACGCGAATTTCATAATGTACGTGTGGTCCTGTACTATAACCGGTACTTCCCATATAAGCAATAAGTTGGCCTTTTTTAACTGCTTGTCCTGCGGAAACAAGATTTTGTGAGTTATGGCCATAAATACTTACAATGCCATTGCCATGATTAATTTCTACCATATTGCCATAACCGCCATACCAGCTACTGCTGGCAACTGTACCATCAGCGGTTGCATAAATAGGTGTGCCGGTGTCGCTGGCAATGTCAATCCCCGGATGCCAATCTCCGCCGCCACCCCAAGGAGAGTTGCGCCAGCCAAAACGTGAGGTCACTTCGCCGGCCGCCGGCCAAACTGACGGTGTAGCCGCCAACCTCTCTTGCTTTTCTGTCAACGCTTGTTTTAAATTAAGCAAACTTTGTTCTCGTTCAGTTGTTGCTGCTTTGAGTTCTTTCACCAGATTTAACAAATCTGCAGCTTTTGGTTGAACTGCCGGACCACCTTGTCCATTGTAATTTGTTATTCTGGAAGGCGCCGAACGGGATGTATCTGTTGTATCCTCTTTGTTAACAATGCGCCTCAAATCACTATCAAGTTGATTGAGTCGATTCATGTTTTGCTGGAGTTCTGCCGTAGTTTTTGCAAGTTCTTCCAACTGACCCTGTTGGGTATAATTAACTTCACGCAGTTGGTTGAGTTCATATTTTTCTTTGGTTGCTACACTTGCTTGATAGCGATAATTTAACATTGTACCCGAAATTATCGTTAGACAAACACCCAGCGTAACTGCTGCATATTTGACAGTTTTAATGGGTATGCGGATACTGAAAACAGCTTTACCATGATGAGGCACAACCATCAAGGTATATTCACGTCGGTCAGGCTTTGGCGTACTTTGCTTCAATAATATCACCTTCTTTTATTTACTGTAAGTTTGCATACGCCGAACTATGTTTTTATTCGCCAAAACTTCCTAAAATCCTGCTTGTTTATGAATTTTTTTCCAAGGCCTTATCTAAGGCGGCTTTTTCTTCAGCGCTTAAGTGATATGTTGATTGCCCTCCCACAATGGGTTTAGCATATATTCTGGACTCGTTACGCCCATAAATGCTTGCTAATACAACACCATTTTTTTTCCTATCAAGTAATGCCAGCGCAAAACTAAGATCACTGCCGGTATCTTCAAACGCGTTAAATCGAACCATGCCTACCTTTTGTATTGCCGTATCGACAATGCCATCAAGTCGACGGCATTCGCTGTCTAATTCTTTAACCTTACTCACTGCTTGGCGGACTTCTTCAATATGACCTAATAACAGGTTCTCAATATTAACATGTTCCATTCCTGCCATCATTTTACGATAGCGTTTATTAAGTTTGTTCATTTTTATATTGACACTAATAAAAACAAGTAATGCAATAAAAATCAGTAATGTTAAAACTAATAATATGTATGGTAAATTTGCAGTTATAAATGTTGTATATTGTGACAAGTCCATCTCGGTCCTTGTACCACCTTTCTTATTCACTATATAGTATTACATTGGCCAAAAATAAGCGATCGCCGCTGCTGCCGGAATGGCCGGCAACAAATTCGCCAGTTTAATGTTTTTCAATTCCAGCATTAGTATGCTCACTCCAACAATAAGAATCCCGCCTGTTGCCGTTAGCTCTGTAACAACTTTTTCAGATAATACCGTACTAAAAAAGCCGGCAAGCAGTGTAATCAAGCCTTGATAAATCAGCACACTGATACTGGAAAATGCCACCCCAACTCCCATACTTGATGTAAAAACAATAGAAATAATTCCATCCAGCAAGGATTTTGCATATAAAATTCGGGTATCACCAGTCAATCCATCCTGTATTGAACCGACAACCGCCATTGCGCCAATACAATAAACCAGGCTGGCGGTAACAAACCCTCGGCCAATATTACTTTTCCCTGTTTCGTCAGAATTACTTAACTTGTTGGCTAGCCAGTCTCCCACTTTATTTAGGCCGCTGTCAATATTGAGTGCTTCACCAATAACCGCACCCACCGCAATCCCCAAAATTACAACAAGTACATTTTGAGTCTTAAGTGCCATTTGGAGTCCAATGACGCCTACAGCCAGCGACATACCATGGATAAGTGTATTTTGATATTTTTCCGGAATGCCTTGTTTTAGAGCCAAACCTACTCCAGATCCTAGTAACACTGCAGCTGCATTTACTAGTGTACCTTTCATGTTATCCTCCTTGAGCAGCAATTTTTTCGATGGCCGCAATTGTCTGCCCGATATCCTCTTCTGTATTAAAATATCCCGGACTAAGCCTCACTGTCCCTGTTTGCAATGTTCCAATGGTTTTATGTGCCCAAGGAGCACAGTGTAAACCAGACCGGCAGGCAATGCCATAATCCCGGTCAAGGAGATGAGTAATTTCGCCACTGTCTCTTCCCGCCAGCAGAAACGACACAACTGCAGTGCGCCCTTGCACCGACTGCTCTCCGTACACTGTCACTCCAGGTATATGCTTCAGCCCATTCAATAGCTCTTTAGTTAGCTTCATTTCTTTTGCTTGGATTTTATTTCTCCCGATTGTCATTATAAATTCTACACCGGCCTTTAGCCCTGCTATCCCCGGAGTATTTGGTGTTCCGCTCTCCAACCGGTCTGGCATAAACTCAGGCTGCTCATCAGATTCTGACAGACTGCCTGTACCGCCAACCCGCAATGGTCTTATTTCAATTGCTTCCTGGACATACAACCCTCCTGTCCCTTGTGGCCCAAATAACCCTTTATGCCCACTAAAGGCCAGGATGTCAATATGCATATCGTTGACATGTATTACTTCCACACCGGCAGTCTGCGCCGCATCAACCATCAGGGTTACCCCTAATTCTTTAGTAAGTTTACCAACTTCGGCTATTGGCATAACAGTACCAGTAACATTAGAAGCGTGCGTCATAATAACAGCCTTGGGGTTTTGCTTAATTGCGGTTTTCATGGCCTCCATATCAAGTTGTCCAGAGGCTGAATTGGGGATTATTTTTACATAAGCGCCTCGCAGTTCTGCAACGCGTACCGCTCTTGCCACCGCATTATGTTCCATGGCCGTTGTTACAATAGTATCTCCCTGTTGTATCAACCCAAACACCGCCATATTAATGGCATCAGTAGCGTTATGCGTAAACACCAGTTGGTTAGAATCAGTAATCCCAAACAGCTCTGCCAATGCTTCTCTGGCTTCATAGACCAGCATACTTGCCGAACGCGCCATGCTGTGTCCACCTCTGCCAGGATTGGCTCCAATAGTTCTAAGACAGTTGTCTACCGCCTTGTACACAGTTTCCGGTTTCGGCCAGCTTGTAGCAGCATTATCAAGATAAATCACCTTCAGCTCGCCCCTTACTCATCAAGAATCATTTGCGCCAACGGGAAAGGCGCCAATGCTCGATATAGAATTCCATGAACTTGAGCAATCATTAGGCCATAGTTCACAATCGGTACATCGGCTTCTCTTGCCAACGCCAGGCGATATAGCATTTCCCGGCGATTTAACATGCATGCGCCGCAATGTACAATCAGCTTATATTTTTTTAAATCAGCGGGGAACGTTCCACCAGATACCCATTCAAAATCAAGTTCGCCACCTACGGCCTGCCGCAGCCAACGGGGAATTTTTACTTTTCCGATATCATCAGCCTGCCGATGATGGGTACAGCCTTCCGCTATTAATACCTTATCTCCCGGTTGCAAATTTTCAATAGCTTTGGCACCGGCTACTAAGGTTTCTAAATCGCCCTTATGACGAGCCAGCAAGATAGAAAATGAGGTTAACATTACATCTGGCGGAGTATCTGCACCAACTTTCATAAACTCCTGCGAATCTGTAACAACTAAGCGCGGCGGATTCTTCAGCCCCTCTAAGGCTTCCTTTAACTCACGTTCTTTGACAACAAGAGCACTGGCATCATTATCTAATATATCACGAATCGTTTGCACCTGTGGCAAAATTAAGCGTCCTTTAGGCGCAGCGAGGTCAATCGGCACAACCAATACTACCGTATCACCTGGCGATATTAAATCGCCAATCAATTGGGGACCCTCCCAATTGTCCGGTGCCAGCTTTATCATTACGCGTTTTAATTCTTCTATCCCTTGCCCGCTTCTTGCACTGATAGTTAACAGCGGTAAATCTAAAGCATCACTCCAGCCTTCAACCTTTTCCGGTGACGGCATAGTAATATCACTTTTGTTGATTACTCCGGCAATCGGAATGCTGCGTTTTCTTATTTCTTTGATTAACTCTTCTTCAAAACTTGTTACCCCATCCTCAGGATCAATAACAAGCACAGCCAGATCGGTTTTATTTAGCACCTGCATTGTCCGTTCCACACGCAAAGCCCCTAAATCGCCGACATCATCAATCCCTGCTGTGTCAATAATCATTACCGGACCAATTGGCAGTATTTCCATTGCCTTATATACCGGATCTGTAGTAGTGCCAGGCACATTGGAAACTAAAGCAATATCTTGATTGGTCAAGGCATTAATTAAACTGGACTTTCCTGCATTTCTCCGCCCAAATATCGCAATATGCAGTCGTGATCCTTTTGGCGTATCTTGCATTCATTTTCCCTCCCTACTTTGACATACCGGCAATCCCTGGCCTAGTCATGGCCCGGGGATCTAACGCCGCATCGATTTTTTCTTCAGGTAAAACGTCTAATTGCAGCGCGGCCTCACGGACAGTAATATTTTGTTCTTGGGCTAAGCGCGCAACCTTAGATGCCAAATCATATCCTATATGTGGTACCAATGCGGTAACGCTAACCTGGCTATTTTGAAGCAAGGCACTGCAGCGTTCAACATTTACCGTTATTCCTTGAATACAAAATTCATTTAGTATTCTCACTGCATTTGTTAACATTGTCAAACTTTCTAATAAATGATGCGCGATTAATGGCATAAAAGCATTTAACTCTAGTTGCCCAGATTGAGCAGCCATAGCAATTGCCATATCAGCGGCCATCACATGATACACGACTTGGTTAACAGCCTCCGGAATTATTGGATTAACCTTACCCGGCATAATTGATGATCCAGCCTGCCGTTCTGGCAACCCGATCTCTCCTAGACCAGCTCGCGGTCCTGAAGACATCAAGCGCAAATCATGAGATATTTTCCCCAAATTTACTGCCAGCGCTTTTAACAAGCCTGACACTTCCACAAATACATCTGCGTTCTGAATTACATCGATCATATTTTCAGCTCTAGCCAGACCAATGCCTGCTTGTTGGCGCACCTTGTCATTCACCATAAATATGTATTTTTTATCTGCATTTAAACCTGTACCTATGGCAGTACCCCCTAGTGCAGCTTGCCGTAGACGTTCTTCGACTTTGTACAAACGCCAGCGGTCACGTGCAATTGCCCCTGCATAGGCACTGAATTCCTGCCCAAGCATAATTGGTACGGCATCTTGCATTTCTGTTCGCCCGACCTTAATCACGCCGGCAAACTCGGCTTCCTTTTCCTGCAAGGCTTCCTGCAGCAACGCACATCTCTCACTTAACGGTTTTAACAACCAAATTGCAGCGATTCGCAGCGCGGTCGGATAGACATCATTGGTAGACTGGTGCATATTTACATGGTTAAGCGGATGCACCATTTCATAGTTACCCCGGTTTCCTCCTAGCAGTTCAATCGCCCGGTTTGCCAGTACCTCGTTAACATTCATATTTGTAGAAGTTCCTGCGCCGCCTTGCAATGCATCTACTACAAACTGTTCCTGCAACTGACCGGCCATTACCTCGTCAGCCGCTTCTGCGATTACTTGTGCCAGCTCTTTCGGCAAATAGCCCAGTTCGGCATTTACTTCTGCTGCCGCCTTTTTTATTAACGCAATGGCCTTAATTAACGTTGACGAAACCCGATAGCCCGAAAGCGGAAAGTTTTCCAACGCACGCATAGTATGGATACCATAGTAAACCTCTTCTGGAACCTCTCGTTCCCCCAACAGGTCTTTTTCCCGTCGCATTTGCTCACCTCTGCAACTCAGGTTATTACAAATGTTTCACGTGAAACATTTGCTGATATATTGTGATATCGCTCTAAGACGCCTGCTTAAACAGCAGGCGTCTTAATGAAAATCTTTAGTTACACTACCAATTGTCCCGAAAATTTTGTTGCCACTGGATCTTGCCTTTTTGATAACATGTCCATAATTCTTTCCAAATCTTCATTGGAGTAATACTCGATTTCAATTTTACTTTTAACTTTACCGGGTTTAATTTTAACTTGTGTACCCAATAGCACTTTTAATCGGTCTTCAAACTCATTCATGAAAAACTGACTTGTTTCATCAATTTCTTCTTCTTGTTTAGGCTCAGCCTTTTTGGTCGGACGCCTGGCGGCTGCCCTTCGTACCAACTCTTCTACATCTCGAGCTGATAAATCTTCATCAATGATTTGATTTGCAATAGCAACTTGGATTTCCGGAGAGTCGATTGCTAACAATGGTCTTGCCTGTCCCATTGTTAATGTTCCACGTGAAACAAAATCTTGAACCTCCGGCTGGAGATTAAGCAATCTAACAATGTTGGCAATCATCGAACGGCTACGGCCGATTTTTTGGGCAACTTCCTCTTGCGTCAATCCAAACTCCTCAATCAAACGCCGGAAAGCTATGGCTTCTTCAATGACATTAAGATTTTGCCGTTGCAAGTTTTCGACGAGTGCAATTTCCATCATTTCCGCGTCAGTATATTCACGCACCACAGCAGGGAGTTGCTTTAAACCAACAAGTTGCGAAGCACGCCAACGTCGCTCACCAGCAACCAATTCATAACCCCTAAGTGTCTTACGAACTACAACCGGTTGAATAATTCCATGCTGTCTGATTGACTGAGCTAGTTCAGCCAAAGCCTCTTCATCAAAATCCCTCCGAGGCTGATGTTGATTGGGAACAATATCGCGAATAGCAATTTCCGAAATAGGTTCACTGCTTTCCATCTCTTTATCTGTAGTAGGGGAACTAAATAAAGCATCTAAGCCCCGTCCCAAGCCGCGTTTACTCATCACCAATCACCTCACGTGCCAAATCAAAATATACTTCTGTACCTTTAGACTTCGGATCATATAGGATTACAGGCTGCCCATGACTAGGCGCTTCACTTAAACGAACATTACGAGGAATAATCGTTTGGTACACCTTATGTCTAAAATGACTCTTAACTTCATCTACTACTTGAATAGAAAGATTGGTGCGTGCATCAAACATAGTCAATACAACGCCTTCCAATGTAAGTATAGGATTAAGATTTCTTTGAACCAAATTAATGGTATTCATTAATTGAGTTAAACCCTCAAGTGCATAGAATTCGCACTGAATCGGGACAAGCACCGAGTTAGCCGCTGTTAAGGAGTTAATCGTTAATAAACCCAAAGAAGGCGGACAATCAATTAAAACATAATCATAGCTAAATTTAGCTTTATCAAGCACCCTCTTAAGTTTACCCTCACGCGACATCATGGATACAAGTTCAATTTCCGCACCGGCTAATTGAATGGTAGCCGGCAATAGTTTTAAATTAGCCACTTCAGTCTGGACAACAAGAGATTCTATGGGTACATCATTGATTAATGCGTCATATACACACTGCTGAATTGTTCCCTTATTAAAACCCAAACCACTGGTAGAGTTACCCTGCGGATCAATGTCAACCAATAGTACTTTTTTTCCTAAGTCTGCCAAGCAAGCTGCCAGGTTAACTGCAGTAGTTGTCTTACCTACGCCTCCCTTTTGATTGGCAATTGCAATCACTTTAACCAAACTATTTTCACCTCAAAAAAAAATTACTTCCATCATTCCATTCCACATATATACGTAATTTCCTTCCCCAAATTAGAGAAAAGTCATTATGTTTACATAAAATGCAATAATAACTAGATATTTTTAATAATTCAGGGCTGCTCAGCTTTATCAAATCAGCAAAATATACTATAATGCTAATAATACCATTTTACATGGTATCTATCACAAACCTGGTTATTACTCCTGGCTTTTAATCTTGTTTTTAGTTAAGGAGGGTATTAATGCCTATTTATTGCCCCACGTTAGCCACAATTGACCTTAACACCACCAAACGCCATATTATTGTCAATCAGCCAGGTAATTTTACAACAGACATGTTAACCGAAGCCTGTGTACATGCACAAATACTGTCTATTCCCAAGGGGGTTTGGCAAATATATGCTTATGACCAGGATGAACATACGATCCTGGCAGCTAAACCGCTCGCATTAACAACCGACAGCCTACTTCGCCAACTGACCGGCGCAGTCGAAGTAGCCATAATGGCAGCAACAATCGGTTTACCACTAGAACAACAGGTTTCGAATCATTTTATGCAAGACCAGCCTTCCTTAGGAATACTTTTAGATGCCGCTGGAACAACGGCAATAACAGCAACCAGCAATGCTATTTATAATGTAATATCTCAGCAGGCTGCCCAAGCCGGCTTGACCGCAGGCCCCCGCATCAGTCCAGGTTCTGATGACTGTCCTCTTGATTTGCAGCCTGAAGTTTTGAAATTATCAACAGGAAACCGTATCGGACTAAGTCTAACTGATACCAAAATGCTAGTGCCCCGCAAGTCAATTACCGCGATAATTGGATTGTACCCATACCACCATACGCTTAGTCTCCCTCACCAACAGGAGCTGACAGGCGACAAATGCAGCCATACTGGCTGCCATGCGCGAAAGGAGAAATATAGATGATTTATGTATTTGACGGTGCCATGGGCACAATGCTGCACCAAGCAGGCTTAGAGCCAGGCAAATGCCCAGAGCTTTGGAATATTGAGGAGCCCGCAAAAATAACAGCAATTCACAGTCAATATGTCGCTGCCGGTGCCAATATAATTGAAACAAATACCTTTGGCGCAAATCGCATAAAACTGAGCCATTACGGTTTAGAAAACCAAGTAGCAGCCTTAAACACGGCTGCAGTCGCTGCTGCCCGTCAGGCTGCAGGCACCCATGTCAAAGTAGCCGGCTCAGTTGGCCCAACAGGCAAATTTATCAAACCACTGGGTGAGCTTAGCTTTGATGATGCCTACGAAGTTTTTTATGAGCAAATTTCTGCTCTTGATCAAGCTGGAATTGACTACATATTAATTGAAACAGTTATTGATATCCAGGAAATGCGCGCTGCTCTACTAGCCGCTAAAGCCGCAACGCAAAAGCCCATTATTTGTCAATTGTCTTTTGATGCCGACGGCCGTACTGTTACCGGCACC
>Ga0074195_1003313_pt1 | contig 15514 bp, 21 predicted proteins | sample EPASupsiteHSE623_FD_64525 | JGI IMG/M metagenome (GOLD analysis project Ga0074195, IMG submission 64525) | Bioremediated contaminated groundwater from EPA Superfund site, New Mexico - Sample HSE6-23 | ecosystem: Environmental > Aquatic > Deep subsurface > Groundwater > Contaminated ...
CTAACAACTCTGCTTCCTCGTCCCCTACCACGGGGACAACACTAAGAAGGCCGTATACGAGAAAATCGTACGTACGGTCTAAGAGAGCAGGACGGGCTGGCAACAGCCCTCCCTGACTCTATCAATCTTCCGCCAAAACCCGAAAATTCACAAACATCCAACCAACTCAAACATAGATCCTTCCGCCCCTCCCGAAACCCTAACGAACCAGACCGAAACATCCACGGAAATCCAACAGAAACACCCCTAAACCCGAAGATCCCTCTAATCCCTCATGCAAAAAGAGATAACTTTAAATTCCATCCTATATTTAGGAATAATCAACCCTAAAAATAGGATTAACATGATCAACAAAGAACACGCACTGCTCATCCCATTCCTGAAGGAGCCCTGGAAAGCAAGGACGTTCAAAGAGATCAAACATCTCGTAAAAAAAACCTCAGAGAGCTACGTCTATAACACCCTAAAGAAGCACGTCAAACAAGGATTGCTCAAAGAACAGAGAGCAGGAAACGTCATCCTATACTCATTAGACATATCCACAGCAAAAACCCAATCAACGATAGGATTCATCTCAGAACATCTAGCGTGGAACACAAAGCACCTGCCGACCAACATGATACAAACCATCCTAAAAAAACTACAATCCCCCTATTTCACATTGATAATAACCGGAAGCTACGCAAAAAACAAGCAGACCGAAAATTCAGACGTAGACATAGTGGTCATCATAGATGACAAAGCAGACCCGAAATCAAACAAGGCACAGATCCAATTCACCTGCGAGACATCGATACCCCCGGGCCACCCCTACGTCTTCAAGGCATCAGAATTCCTGCAGATGCTGACCAACAAAGAAATCAATTACGGCACGGAGATCGCCAAGAACAACATCATACTCTTCGGCGGACAGGAATACTACAGGATCATGCACGAGGCGATCGAACATGGATTCGATGGCTAAAATATACATCGACAGAGCAGAGAACGAGCTCATGCTCTCATCAGCGATAAAACGGTTGAGCGAAGACCCAAAAGAAAAAGCGCATCTAGGCGTAGAATTCAACTCAACATTCTACAGCGCAGCGATAAGCCACTCTTACTACTCCATATTCTATAGCGCGAAAGCCATATTGCTGACAAAAGGGATAGAGACAAACTCCCCCGAAGTCCATAAAAAGACGCTAGAGGCGTTCAAAGCGCACCTATAGTACTTAACATTAATAATGGGATATTTTAGGGATGAAAATTGGATTTCGTAACGCTTTCTGGACCTCTCTGATCAGTTGTGGTCGGTCGTAGAATATGCGTGTTGCGAGCCATTGTTTGATGTTCTTCCAGTACTGCTCGATAGGGTTGAGTTCTGGCGAGTATGGCGGCAGACGGATCATTTTGATTCCTTGCTCACCGATAAACTCCATCACTTCTCCTGAAAGATGCCAGCGTCCGTTATCGACGATGATACATAGTTTGGTATGGCGTTTCTTCAATCGGTTGAGGAATGCGAGAAACTTCCTTGAATTGATCTTAGGGCTTGGTTTTGTGATTGTGAAGCCCTGGCCCATTGCTCCAAAGACGTGGATTTTCTGGGATCTGTTGAGCACGTACCTTATTGTTGGTCGTGATCCTTTCTGGTACCATCCTCTTATGATGTGCGGTTCGAGCTTGAATGTTGCTTCGTCCAGAAATAAGACCTCGTATCCACGCTTCCTAAGGACTTTAATTCTTCGTCGAAGTTTTTTTTAAATTCCGCTTGCAGTTTCTTGTTGGCTTTGATGTGCTCCGGGCGCGCTTTCTGCAAGCTTAATCCCATTGAAGCCAAAAGACGATGGATCTGCATCACGACATAGTCCACATGGAATAACTTATTCAGGATATACCTGACCATCTTTGTCGTCCATATTTTTGATGGCAAACCTGCCTTTTCTGGGCTTTGCGAGACGATTCGCTTCAGTTTCGCACGCTGCTGAAAAGATAACTTCCGGGGTTGTCCCTTCTGCTTGATCGCGTAACACCCATCAATCCCTCGTTTCTCAAACCGACGGAGAATACCGCTCACAGTCTGTACAGGCTTTCCTGTGACCTCAGAGATGAACGGCAAATGCTTCCCTTTCTTCCTCAACACCGCGCATTGTAATCGAATCTTTGCCTTAGGATGCAACTCCCGTTCATACCTATCCTCAATAGTCTCCAGAGAAACACCAGGCAGGAATACAGCACCTTTCTTGACGAACATACAAATCACCTCTACGCGAGGAAATAAAAATACTACTACTTAAAACTTCCTAAAATTAATGTTAAATACTATAGTCGACACAGGACTATTAGACGTCAAACTGCTTGAGATATACAAGAAGATAGTCATCAGAGCCGACGCCTTACTCGATATCTTCAGAGAAGAGAAAGGCAAACGCGGCGACTTCACATACAAGACAATACCACAGGCCAACAAGGAACCCGCAGAGGATTCTATCAGAAACGCCACTGTCTTCGTATCGAATGTCAAGACGGTGATGGGGATGATGAACTAAATTCTCTGACACTCAAAACCCACGTCACTGATATCTCACAATCGAAAAATCTAAATGTATGTATTCGATATAACTCCTGATGGAACCTGAAGCAAGATCCGCATATGTCGCCAAGCTCAACAAAATCAGAAAAGGCAAGTTTGTGAAAGTCAAAGATTTCATGGAGAGATACCTCGGTAATTGAACCTAATTTATCCTCGAACCCGCTCACCATCCCTTCCCAGTACTTCCTCCTTCAAACAATCCGCCAGTAGTGTCGGGAAACCATTTAACCATAGTAGCAAAGACCGTTTATCCAGATAGAGTGCTCGCGAATCATTAAAACCAAACAAATCTAACCAACACCATGGCCAAGACCACAAAGAAACAACCCCCACAGGGACTGCTGATACGAAACATCGAGATCAAGAAGATGGCAGCGACGATCGCCAACTCCCTGGGGAAATCGCCTGAGAAAGTAATCGAGGAGATACTACTTGACCATCTAAAATGAGAATCAGAGAATATCATCGCCAGGCACAGGATCATAGAGCACCAATTCCTCGCAGGAGACATAGGAGAGCGGTTCTACGGGCTGATGACCGGCCAGAGGCCATCGAAGAAGCTCATAGAACAAAAGAAGAAGATGTACCCGGAGATCATGAATCAAAGATTCATCGCAGGAGACCTCACTGCAGAAGACTACAAACTCAAGACAGGAAAACTGCCTACCCAAGACCTCAAAGACCAACGCCAAGCCACAGAGATGCTCGAGTGCTGGATCAAGACGCAAGCGAGGCAAGCATCTTCATTACCAGAACAATACGTCAACAAACTGGCAGAAGAAGCGATATACGCAGGGCCGCAAAGGTTCAGGAGGTAATCTTCTTTTTTTCTTCAAAACTTCAACTCTTCATGAAAGCGAAAGCCTTTCGCTTTTTCCGGATGAAACACCGGACAAACCCACGAAAGCCATATATCCCTCAAAGAACACCATACACAGATGGCAACCCAAGAAAACGCGCTCATAGTCTTCCAGGACAAAGCGATCAGAAGGGCATGGCATGAGGGGGAATGGTTCTTCTCGGTAGTCGATGTCATAGCCGCCCTGACAGACAGCAATAACCCAAGAAACTACTGGAATATGCTGAAAATAAGGGAATCAGAGAATGGAATCGAACTGTACACAAATTGTGTACAGTTGAAACTGCCAAGCCCTGATGGGAAAATGAGAGAGACAGATTGCGTGAACACGAAGGCGATGTTCAGGATAATCCAATCCATCCCCTCCCCAAAGGCAGAACCCTTCAAGCAATGGCTAGCCCAGGTAGGCTATGAACGGATAGAAGATATACAAAACCCTGAAATGGCCCAAGACCGGGTCAAACAGTATTACGAGCTGAAAGGCTATCCCAAAGAATGGATAGACAAGCGCTTGAGGGGAATAGCAATCCGGCAAGAGCTCACGGACGAGTGGAAGCAAAGAGACGTCGGACAAGAGAAGGAGTTCGCCATACTCACCAACGAGATCACCAAAGCCACATTCGGCAAGACCGTCCAGGAATACAAGGAATTCAAAGGCTTGCAGGAGAAGAAGCAGAACCTGCGAGACCACATGACCGATTGGGAATTGATCCTCACGATGGTCGGCGAGAAGGCCACGACAGACATAACCATAGCACGGGACTCAGAAGGGTTCGAGGAATGCAAGACCGACGCGATCGATGGCGGAAACATCGCCCAGAATACCCGAAAAGAGATAGAATCAAAGACAGGGAACAAGATAGTCTCGGACGATAACTTCTTACATCTAGACCGAAAGAAGACGCCGAAAAGAGTGAAATACGATTCAAAATAGAAGGAAAGATCGGTGCTGTAAACCCTATTCAACGCGATCAAGATAAGGACAAAATGGCAAAAAACACTCCGAAGGACATGATAACCGACTACGACAAGGGGACAGACGCGCTGGTCATACACCGAGAAGGCGCGAGATCATCAGGCTCGATAGAGCTAGGCGACATAATAATAGACCTCGATCAGAAAGGAGAGGTCGTGGGACTAGAATTCCTGCAAGCGGCGAAGCAGCTCACATCGCTATTCTCCCAGCCCATCAGCAAACAGATGCTCGAGAAGATAACAAGCTGCGCGATGAAGACAAAACACGTAGGAAAGAACGTGTTCGTGACCATTGAATTGGCTATGGCAGGGCACCAGTTCGAGGAGACAGTGATACCGGTCCCGATCATCGAGCAGAGACTGATAGAAGCGGAAGCGTAGGCGGACACAACTGATTTATCCCAGCCATCATAGCCCCTTCAACCCAACGTTCAGATCCTTCCCGACCTTGACCATCTGGTGATTCTCCACCTCAACCCATCCATCAACCCAATCGCCAAGGAACTCCTTCTCCTGAGAGACAACAACAAAACCATCCACCTTTGCAAAGAACAGCGTGAAGTAATCCTTGAACCGGTCCTCCTTGAACTCCCGGACCGCGGCCAAGCCGTCTTTGTCGCACAAAACAGAGGTCAATGATGAATAATCATTCTTCTGCATAATCTGCTTCACACTTTTCCTTAAAACCTCATCGACAGGACCATCGAGCTTCGAGATGATATCCTCGAACCAGACGCGAGTATCACTGCGATCCTTCTCGTACATCGCATTGACCCCACCATTATGCATAAAGACCCTGCCAGAACCGACAAACGGATGGCAATTATCGATAGAATGCTTGAAACCAGTGGCCTTGCGAAGATGCGCCATGATGACCCCGCTGAACCTATCGCCGACCCTGCCCGCGAACCGCTCAAACTCCACATCTGACGAAGCATCACCAACACCATACGACTTCTCGACAGGACCAGAAAAAGGGACAGCGACTATACCCCAACCATGATCATGGCCTGGCGTAGCATCAGGCACAGGCATGGTCCTACCCTCGACAGCAAGCCTGCGGAACGCCATAATAAACCGACTAGCAGGGATGTCGGAACCGATCACGGCAAGGAAGCGGCACATAACCAAGACGATAGTACCTATCTTATAAAAGGGTTGGTGAGGCAACTATACTGTTGGGAAAACAACAATATCCCCCAAAATCTCCTCACCCATTCTTCAAATCCAATTCCTTGCGGACCTTATCATAATACTTATGATCCCCAAGATGGAACTCGATATACACAGAATTCTTCACTTTCACGAACAAGATACTGTATTGGGAATTTCCGACCGTGAACGGATAACGGAACGTGAGAAGCTATTCATAGACCACTCCTTATACTTCTTCCTCGAACCCACCACAATCGGCTGCACGCTCTTATCCATCACATCCTGCACCCAATCGAAGATCTTTTCAGCATTCGAATCGGAGAGCAAGCCGACGACAAGCTACGCCAACTGGGAGAAGACTGCAAATCGATATCCCCCTACGTATGGGGACGAGAGAACCCTGCAGTGAAACCGATGCACAAACACCTCGACAATGCCATCGAGATGTATTGCAAGGGGCCAGAGTGAACCTAAAAACCCTCTCAGCTCTCCAATCCGATGAACTTGGTGTATGATGCGGATCTACCCCGAAATGAGATATTCTGTGTTGCCATCTTTCATAATCCGAGAGGGGTGTTCGATCGCTTCGCGGCTAATGTTTAAATATCTCCAATACTATATAATAGAACAACGATGGCCGGACTCACCAAGCTCGTCAACACACTGATCCTCGCGGGAGCTGTAGGGCTAGCAGGCCAATCCACTCCAATCTTAGGCCAGGAAATGGCTAAGGCAGAGACTGGGAAAGAGCAGACACAGACCGGAACGCATGATCATTCAGCCAAATTCTACGAATCCACCTACTCCTCAAAAGACATCAAAAACCTAGAATCCGAACTCAAAGAACACCCCACAAGCCAGGGATATGTGAGATTGAGCGATTTGTATTTTGAAATCAAACAGGCAGACGATGCATTGTCTGCTGCAAGAAATGCAATTAAAATCGATCCTAACGATTGGCAGGGGTATCATAATACTGCCACATATTATTTAGATAAGGGTAACCTTGAGGCGGCCATTAAGCTTTTTCGCCAAGCTATCGTTTTGTCTCCGAAGGCACTTCCCCCCCATTCATGTTTGGGAGTGGCTTACGCAAAACAAAGACGGTATTCTGATGCCCTTTCGGAGATTGATGTTGCATTATCGATCGATCCCAACGAACCTTATTCCCTAAACACTAAACGATCAATTTTGCAGGTTCTCGGAAAAAAGTAAAGTCTTTTAATCCTCTATATTAAGGAGTGGTTATGAATGTCCGGGCTAATCATATTTATACAATACTACTGATTCTTTTGATAGTCCCCTCTCTTTCTGAAGCTGCTCAAATGCGGACCTTTTCCCCTGCAGAGTTGCAGAGTTCTCTTCAGTCTAATCAACCCTTCCAGGGAACAACATCTGAATCGACCACGGCCAAACCCCCGAGCGGAAACACAGTCAATGTCCCTCAAGGTTCAGGTATAGCAAACCAAAACGGTGACTTCTCTGCCTCCCAATCCTCAAGCGCGACCACCCCCAACGGCGTCTCCACAGGACCTGCCGCTGACCTCAAATCCAAGCAGAATGGCGACCTAGAAGCGAAGACCGCAGAATCAGTCAAGACACCCACATCCCAAGCGAACAAGGTCGCTGACCTCAAAGTCAGCCAGGATGGAAAGCGATTATCCGCCGCCCAAGCCGATCAACTCCAATCCAAGACGTCCAAAAACACGATCAAATCGCAGAATGCCAACAACTACCAGCAGAATATGGATGATATCCAGATAGAATCCGCGGACAGTTTCGACGCGACGCAGGCAGACCAGTCCACATACCTCTCGACAGACAAGCCGAGGAACATCCACCAGTTCCAAGACGGGTCGATCACGATGGACAACGCGGACCAGCTGCAGCTGTCCAGCCAGGATATCCGGGAACAACCCAATGCAAGACCTCTCCTCGCGTTAGAGAAAGGCACCCAAATAAGGCTCGATCAAGGAGAACTCACAGCCAGATCATTTCGGTCACTCACCCTCTTCCAGCAGTCAGCCACACCAGAGCTCCAGATCAAGAACGGCAAGAACCTAAATATCAAAGTGCCGGGACTGTCACCAAACCTAGAACTCAACAGACGGCAACCCTTAGCATTCTCATCCAACATATTGCTTGAAACCCTACTCAAACTCTCAAATATCGACCTGCAGCTGCAAGAAGCCGAAGAACTCACCTACCAAGGGATAAGAAACCTAAACCCGCGCTACCTCACAAACGACTTGCAGAACAAGGTCTACCACATACAACAAGCAGATGAGATCACAATAGGCAACTTCAGAGCGACAAACGTCAAAGACGCCACAATACTCATCAACAGCGAGACAAAGATATTCCAGCCAGACATAGCAGAGCTCAACATCACACTTGACCAACGCCAGATAAAACTCACCACGACAAGCAAAGACAACGCGCTGCACGTGGAAACGCCAAGAACCTTGAACCTGCCCCCACAAAGACGCACAATCAAGATCCAAGGCATAACACTAGAATTCCCAATATCACAAAACATCTCAGAGATAATAGAATCCTCAAACCAGACCACCATAACAATCACACCTGAGAACGGATTGGAATGCGCAAGCATCAATCCCGCCGGAGCGTACACCTACAAGACAGCTAACGTGAAACAGACATACACCATCGCGATCACCAGAAACCCCCACAAGATCTGCATAAAACGAAAACCACTGCAATCATTCAAGCCATGCGACGAGTGCACAATAGCGGACTACACAGAGAACAAGATCACAAGCCAGGGGACACAAGAATACAAACGATACCACTCCATCGAACAAAGACTCCTGTACTTCACCACACAGACAAGGATAGACCCTCGCTCCACAGCCCAATCCGAGACGCAACTAGACAAGAACCTCGAACAAGTACAAAAACTCACAATCACCACACGGCAGCACAATTACAAGATCACCCCTGACAACTTCTTCACGATAACAGACAAGGCATCAGACCAACCCAGACGATATTTCAAACTCAAAGCCACAAACACGGAGCCGAGCGACGACATAATAGACCAACTCCTGACAATACCATTCCCGCCAGCATACCAGACACCAAAACAATGGATGCAGACGACCAAAGACGGACAGCCAAGGATCAGAATAATAGAACCTGGAAACCCGCTCCAAGAATCACTCATAAACGACAGGCAAGCGAGGATAAAACAGACCACGGTGATCGGATGAAAAAGAAAGAAGAAGGGCAAGCAGCCATATTCCTGATCATAGCGATCATCATCATACTAGCCCTTGCATTCTTCTTTATCCCATCCAAAACAAGCAACCAGACGCAACAATCCGACCCGCTCACGCAATTTGTCACATCATGCCTGCATCAAGCAGGAATGGACGCGATAAACCACGTCGCAGCCACCGGAGGAGGAGCACAGCGACAAGAGCCGGCGCAAGTGCCGACCATCCAAGACATAGAACTCGCGATAGCAAGACAGACAGAAAGACTCCTGCCAAGATGCTACGACAGCTTCCGAGCGCTGCAAGCACAAAGAATCCAAGCGCAAGCAGAACCACCACAGGCAACAGCCCTGATATCCCAAGGCACAATATACCTCACCCTAAGACAGACAATCACGATAACACAGAACGAGAAGACAAACAAGCTCGACCACTTCGTCACAGAGATCAACACCCCACTCAAAGAATCCATCGAAGCGGCAAGATCCCTGCAGCAGCACCACGAAGAAGGAGCAGACATAACGCCACTGATACAGAACAACATCAATGCGACATTCCTCACGACAGACAAACCTTACGCCATCATAGAATTCCCGATAAACGGCATGCCGGAGCCGGGAAGATGGTGGACTGCACTGGGATAGTTCAGATCACTTCAGCAGCTTCAAGCCTTTCCTGAACTCTTCTATTGTCTCGGTAGACTTTATCCCTGCCTTGGCGGCCTCCTGCATCATCTCGGAGATAGTTATCCCAGCCAGGCGAGCGGCTTTGTCCAGAGAACAACGGCCTAACCTATACTCTTCCAGATGCTTATCTATCAGGAACTGGCGACGGCCGATCAGTATAAGCTCTTTTAGCGCGCTGGTCTTGTCCAGATGCTCTTCCTCGGCTGTCAGCTCCACCATCCGGACTATCTCATCATCGAGACGCGCCCCAAGATACCTGGCTTTTGTCATCGTAAACGCCCCATAGCCTCTTCAATCAGATATTGCTCAAACCAACCCTGCTCTTTGAGTATCCGCATCGCACCGACCGCCTTCTCACGATCAATCTTTCCCTTCTCGAATAATCTGACTAATATCTCTACGCTGCCTACCATAGGCACATCATGGATCTCCGCCGCCTTCCTGCCCTGTCTGTTGTCAGTAGCGACAATCAATCCCTTGTGCTCCAACGCCAAAGCCAATGTCGAAGCTTCACCATCACCCATATTGAAACCTTTAGCGATGACTTTTGTCATCCGATCATCTGCCTTGGACACTCTGACTTTACCTTCTTTATGCAATCTCTCAATCAGGAGAGCATCGGATAGCAGCTTTTTCTTGCCTTCCATCACTTCTTCGAAGACACTCTCTGACATGCAAACATCGTATTCTGAGAGGAACCTCTCAAAAATCGACGCTTTGGACAACAAAATCGCGCTGCAAGAGCCGACGGCTATCATTTTACATTATTAAATATTGTCAAACTATTTAACCCTACCGGAACCGGCCTCTAGATTATTACCCAATTGTCCCACCAAACCCCACTTCCCTCCAGCCTTCTTGTTAAATCACCACGACATAATAGACCGCATAGTGACTGAAGAGTCACACAACACAGAGGGACGATAAAAATGGCAAGCGCAGGATACAGCGGCGGGAAAGGAGGATGCGGCGCAGGATCATGCTACGGCGCAGGAAGCGCAAGCTACGGAAAAGGGGCAAGCTACGGAACAGGAGGCTCATATGGACGCGGTACGTCAAGCTACGGATCAGGAAACCGACCATCTGCATACGGCAGTAACACACAGATGTACGGCAAGCTAGGCGCATCGAGCATATACGCGCAGAGTGGCGGAAAGAACAACCCCGCAGGACTATACGGAAAACTGCACGGCATCAACACAAAGAACGGCGGCCTCTACTCAACATCAGGCGGCATGCCCCCATTTCTCCTCGGACTGATGAAAGGATACCAGAACTCAAAGAACGGCACCGACGGAGCAAAACCCTACAAGACAGCGCCAAGGCCGAACCAGCCAGACCAAAAATACAACCCTGGAAAAGAGAATCCGGAACAAAGAGAAGACGAACACAAATGCCCAAGATGCGGCGGATTCAGCCTATTTGGAGCAGTATGCCCACCGTGCAAGTGAATCACGAGATACGGCGGACAGTGTCTTGACTGATAGACTACTATCACTCAAAGAAGAATGAAATCAAAAAACGATCCGGAAAGGACACTATACGTCGTAAAACCCATGCTTATGGAAATCCATCACTTCAAGCATATCCTCGATCCGCATATCCGGGTGCAGTTCTTCGAACCAACGCCCAATAGGAGAGCCCAGCCTGGCTTTTTTGGCACGATTCCTGGACCGCTCCAGATTATCAAGACTGAAGCGGGGTTGCATCGGTTCCCTGGCAGGGAATGATTTCGAGGGAGTGGACGCATCGATCGATTCTCTTGAGACGACATGCCTCTCTGCTGGAATGTTCAACAGATCAACGTAAATATCTAACGTAAGAGCGCCCCTTGGGCCCTCGCCGGCGTATCCTTTAGTCATGCCATCGACGCGGATGAGCTCTCGTGACGAGGCATCCAAGATGAGATAGACACAATTATGCGCACCCGGATCACTGGCCTTGTACCAATTGAATCCATGCTTCAACTCTACAACAGACAAACTATGATGGATCCTTCCAGTGAAAAACCCTTTCAGATAATCGAGGCACTCAAAAGTGGTATATCCAACACTCTTCTTCGATTCGTAACCCTGCGCTGAAAAGACCGGTGGCTTTCCCTGAACCAACTGGACCGCATTGCGAGGATCCTTCTGGAAGATCTTCATCAAAGCCGTGTCAGTGAAGACTAGACCTTTGCCAGCACCGTGAGGTTCTGCGGCAAAGCCACACTCGACCAAACTAGAGAAGTGCTTCCCAGACAACGCTATTGTCATATGATCGGCGCCGGATAGTTCACCATTGTCATATTTAGTTAGAGGAATCCAAGACCCATTCTTTTGGCTCGCATCAATATACTCCATGGCCAAGCGTTCCCATTCTGAACGGCCAAGAGTGCATCCATAATCAGTGTCTTGACCAACCGCCCTGAAATCCCGCGGCTGATATTTTGACTTGATCACTTCCATGAAAATCCCTCCAACCACTCGATAGACGAGGGAATCAGAGTCAATATAAAAAGGCGAGTGAGTGCTTGGGGGCAACAGGTTCCACAAACCTATAAATAGGGAAATCCTAGAAAAACCCCTGATGACCGCCCTGAAATCCTCGATATCCCTATTATTATCACTAATCCTCCTCCATTCCGCCCTAGCCATCACCTGCGGAGACATCATAACCTCACCAACCACACTCACAACAGACCTCACCTGCCAAGGAGACGGGCTCACACTAAACAGCGCGACACTCGACTGCCAAGGACACTCCATCCAAGGAATAGGAATCGGAGCCGGCATAACCGCCAAAGGAAACAAGACAACGATCTCGCAATGCGAGATAACACTATTCGACACAGGACTCATACTCGACAAGACACGCGAAGCTGAAATAACCCAATCCACCATATCCAAAAACAACATAGGCATCGCGGCAAGCCAAGACAAACTCACAAAACTCACCGCAGCAAAGATAGACTCCAACTCCATCGGAACATACCTCGACTACTCAAGCCTAGACACGGAATCAGCCATCTTCTCAAACAACATAAACGACGTGCTAATCTCGCCAGCACAGATAGGAAAGACACAACCGACAACAACATCCACAAGACCGCCGACGACACCCACCCCTCCATCAGCCGAGCAAGCAGAGATAGTTCGCATCATGCTCCAAGAACCCACACAAGAAGCCCTCACATTCGCCAAAACCACACAATGGCAAGCCATCGCAGGACTGCACGCAGTAGCCGCAGGAAAGAAAGCCACGATCTACCAAGACCGCACACAGATAGACATCACGATCAGGCCTCAGATCGACGCGCGAGACCTCAAAGTCATAGAGTACATACCAAAAAACATAGCACCCTCATCAAAGACAATAACCTCATCCAACCCATCATTTGAAGTCATCGACGAAGACCTCACCATACTCTTCCGGCTAGGAGACGTCAACGCAGGAGCAGAGAAGAACATCACGTACACGATCGACCACAAACTAGCACGCGACCTAGCAGTCGGGCCATTCACCATCATATCAATAGTAGAAGAGATCAGCCCGGAACTAGAAGGGCTAGTAGCGCTCATGAGCGTGCTCTTCGCAGGGATGCTCGCATACTACCAATACCTGCGAAGCAAAGCAGGAAAGAAATCAAACGCGGCATTATACACAGCCATGTACATAATCGCGCTAGCATGCACCACAATACTCGGATACGTCCAAGTCACGTTCGAACTCCCGCCAAAACCGACCGCGTACGCGCTCGCGGCAGTGCTTCTAGGATCTATCGGAATAATACTTTGGGAGACACATGTCCTAAGAAAAGAGATCTCACAGAAACCGAATAGGAAGGGGAAGAAGAAACAGGAAGAGAACACACAATAAACCATATCTCGATATCCTAACCCAATATCACGACGCAGGCGGCCCATTAACACTCTTATGGAACCTCATCCCCGGCCGTCTCGCGAACTCCTTCCACACAGCCGCAGGCGGCGAGAGAGGGACGCCAGAGATCGGGCTGTGGAACTGCCTAAGACGCCTTATGCGGTATCCTTCTAACTCCATGCCTTCATCCTCCGCGCACCTTCCTCTTTTTTTGATCCGAGCAGGCCCCCTGGGAGAAACCCGCCCATCAAACCCGGCATGAAGCGGCCTAATGCCTCATGCCTTCTTCTTGGCCTTCCTCTCAATCTCCTCGACCTTCCTGAGCACATCCATCTTCTGACGGATAGCCTGCCTGGCCACCTCTGACCAGTTCAGCTCAGGATGCGAATCCATCTCCTCTTTCAAGTCGGGGGGGACCGATAGCGTGATACTTACCATCTAACCAACCATTACGTTTATTATGTTCAAGATGTACTTTACATCTAATAAGTTAATTACGTTCATTACGTGTATATAAAACTATCCATCCATCGGGAAAAGATTCTTAAAACAGACCGCAAACCCGACGGACGCAGAAGAGGGAGAAAATTGAGAAGAACCAAGAACGACGCGAAACTAGAAGAGATGGCTGACGTGAACCTCATCGGGACAGGACCCTACAAATTCCTGATACTCGACATCGGAGACCTATCGCGCGCCAAGCACAAGAAGATACTCTACGCAGACAGGTGCGAACTGGCCATGCCACGGCCATACTTCGAAGAGATCCTACAAGACTACATCAAACACCACCTCCCAAAGAACATGATAGTGCGCGACACCAAAGGCGGCGGAAGGATATGGCATGACCATACCAAGATCGTAGCATTCAGCGGAAGCCCTTCATATGGAAACGCGAACCCCCGACTGGTCACCCGGATGCTACGCGCATACGCCAAGCAACAGGGAAAAACGCTAGAAGTCCTGATCGGACAGACATACATCCCCACCACAAATATAGACTATGACTGGTGACTTAAGCGAGCGATCCGAGCCCCGCAGGGAGAGCATGCCCCCAGTGTATTCACTGGTGGTGGTCGCTCGCTCACTTGACACTCGCGATGAGCCTGTGGACATGCGATCTGTAGACTGGGACCGCTTGCTCCCATTCCTCAATCACATCCACCTCGATAGGCAGGCGGCTCGCGACAGTCTTCAAAGACCCCCTCTCGCAATAATACCTAACAATACCATTAAGCTTGAACCCCACTTCCGGCCATCGCTCGATATACCTCTGGCTCAGCAGAGCAGGATAACAGACCGAGAACTCATCGCCATCCCCTGACAAGGCATCGATCGGACAAGCCCTCCCATCTGCCAACTTGACATATGCCCTGGAGACAAAGCGATTCGGCTCAAACCTTGAGAAGACGACATCCTCCTCATCCGCCAACTCCGATCGCATCAGGTCATAATGCCCCGGCTCAGACATGCTATGCCCAAACTCGAAGATAAAATGATCATCAAGGAGATGCTTGGCTAAATAAGGCAACACATTGGTCCCTAGACCATCATCCTTGAACATGTCCACCTTGGAAAAACTGTACGGGAACCCCGACAGGACAATCCCGGCCATATCCAATTTGTCCGATCCCTCCGCGGCGACCACGATCCTCGAGATCCCTGCACGATGCAATCCAAGAAGGCACCAATAGAGCACGCGGTGCCCTTCGAATTCGATAAAAGACTTTGAAGCAGGGAAATCCATGCCTCTTATCCTGAGACGGGTGCCATCGCCCCCGCAGGTGACCAGGGCCTGCTCAATCGTTCCCATCATCTTTCTCATCAGCCTTCTTGAGCATGATGACCGAGACAATGACAACGACAAGGATGAACAAAACCAACAGCAAGTACATCCAGTAATCCGCAAAGAACTGCTTGGTGTCCTCCATCGGCGTGTTCTGACCATGCTGCACGACCATCCTCACAGAGTTCGACTGCACAGACAAGCCGCCCATATCAGTAGCGGTGAAAGTCGTCTGCTCAGTGCCCTCCCAATCAGCGGCAGGCGTGAGAGTCGCGACAGACCCATTATAGGCAACAAAAATATGACCCATCGGAGTATGCGCGAACGTCAGCACGTCCCCCACATCAGGATCAGTGAACCAACGCGACAAATCCATAA
>Ga0074195_1003314_pt1 | contig 15506 bp, 17 predicted proteins | sample EPASupsiteHSE623_FD_64525 | JGI IMG/M metagenome (GOLD analysis project Ga0074195, IMG submission 64525) | Bioremediated contaminated groundwater from EPA Superfund site, New Mexico - Sample HSE6-23 | ecosystem: Environmental > Aquatic > Deep subsurface > Groundwater > Contaminated ...
GCTTTTGGGTATGGGGGGGTTGAATTTTGTTCTCCTTGTGAGCCATAAAAAAACCTCCTTTATAGTTACTTTATGTTTAATCTTTTTTACCCGTAAAACGTGCTATAATTTAACTGATATAGAAAATTTGTCAAGCCCCTTCTTCTTACTACAACTAAACATAAGTAATTCTGATACTTAGGTGGGGACGGTGCTTGACTTCTTGACATTTCGCAAGCAGATTTCTTGTCAAGTGGATATAATTGCGAGAGCAATCTTTCTCTATAATGACAATCTACTTGCGCTTATTATTGACGGGACAAGCCGAACAAGTCATGGCTTCATTTTTGTCTATTTTTATTTTAATATGATGCGTCTTTTCTGCATATTTTAATATATGCACAATCATCTCACGGTCAATCTTAAACTTACGCATCACTTCACTTAATGAAACCATTTTGTTTATTTTTATATATTCAATTATTTCTTCAAACATATTGCTTCTTTTCTAAATTTTCTTTTACTCTGAATTTTACAATTTTTGAAATGAGTTTTAATGGCATCGGCTTATCCAAAGGAAACTGCACAGACCCTTTTGCAGATTTATAGATCGCCAATTCCTTTTTGAATGCTTCAATGCCTGAGGGGGTCGGATAAAATCCAATATGTTTTTCATAAGCGGCAAAATAAACCAATGGCCCTTTGAACTTGTATCCCGGCATATTGTAAAAGATACCCTCCTCCGCATCGGGCGCTGCCTCTTTTATTGTCTTCCTGACAACAATTGCATTCGCCTTTGCTTTTCCAGAAAATGAATCAATGTATTCGTCAACTGTAAGAAAGTTTGAAGACATGCGCCTCCTTTTGACTAATAATATTCTCTATACTGCAATTGTCAAGACTGCATATTGAAAATCCGCCGCCATCTGATATACTGAAAAAAATATTTAAAGGAGAAAGTATGAAGAGATTCATTTTCGGTCTTACATTTATTCTGTTAATCTGCTCATTTGCCGCAGGAGAGACATTGAAGAGTTCATTATTCGGAAATCCTGTTGCAGACATGACAGAACCTGCGAGAAAAATAAATGAACTTTGCATGTTCAATAACCGCCTTTATATCGGATACGGCGACTATGGAGTCAACACGGGACCTACGGATGTCATTTATTATGATTTCGGCACAAAAACATGGAATAAAGAATTTACTGTTGATGATGAGGCGATTGTTTTGTACAGAATAATCGACAACAAACTTTTCATAACGGGAGTGGACGCGTGCGAGAAAGAGAGTGAGTGGGATTTCGGAAATTATTATGAACTGACTGATACGGGATGGAAGAAATATCGCACTGTTCCTTCAGCAGTTCATGTCTTTGACATAGCCAAAGTTGACTCATCAGTTTATCTTGCAACAGGCGAGGTGATTTACAATGATTCACTCTTTATTGCTCCGGGAGCGGTGATGGTATCAAGGAACGGCGGAGAGAGTTTTAATTTCAGCTATACTTCGCCTTCTGATGAAAACCTTGTTTATAGAATCAAATCACTTGCAGTGTTTCGGGGAAAAATCTATGCATTTCCATACGGCTATTCATTTTATATGAAGGATGATGTCCCGTCAGAATATCTTCAATATTATGGAGACCCTTACACTGAGGATGGAGTGGATTATTATCTTACTCTTGAACCGAACCTGCTCGGAGGAGCCGACTTTTTGGTCTTAGACGGAAATAAGTGGAAGGGAAAAGATATAATTTTTGATGAGAAACTATGCAATATAAATGGCTATGCTTTCAAAGACAAACTTCTCCTCACATGCACATTCGGAGATTATGTTTCATCACCTTCAGCGTATGTCAAAAAGCATCAAAAGATGCCTGCAAATACGAGAAGCGCAATGTATGTCTATGACGGAGAAAAGAATGTCAAACTTAATTTCAAATATGACCTTATAATAGATGTTCTTGCAAAAAATGATTTGATTTACATTTTGTTCCAGAAAGACAATAAATACTCAATAATGTCATCCTCTGATTTTTCCAACTGGGCTTTTTACGATATTCCTGAAGAAGTTGCAAATCCCCTCTCTATTGAGACAGACGGAAAATTATTTTATATAGGAACGGAATCAGGCGCGATTTACGAACTGAGAAGGTAATTATTCGTCGAGCTGTTATATAAAGATACTCAGAAGAGAGCGCAACAAGAAGGAGATTCCGTAAGCGAGAATGATCGAGTAGATTACCAATCCTGACAGAAATTTCCATGATTTTGTCTCCTGCTTTATCACAACTGCTGTTGCAATGCAAGGAATATAAATCATCATGAAGAGAAGAAATGTGAACCCGTTTAAAACAGACCAGTGATTTGATATGTACCCTGTGAGTGAGTCGGAATTGTAGAGAACCGACAAGGTTGAGACTACGGATTCTTTTGCAAAGAATCCTGTTATCAAAGAGACTGTCATTTCAATGTCAAATCCCAATGGCTTGAATATGGGGCTTATGAAATGCCCCATATAATCTATAATGCCTCCCTTATTGCCGAGCGGGAAATATGAAGCGAAGAATATTATGATTGAGATTAAAAATATCAGAGTGCCTGCCTTTTTCAAAAAATCTTCAACTTTGAAATATGCATTCATGAAAAGCTGCTTGATGTTTGGGGTCTTATAATCAGGAAGCTCCATAATCAGACCCTCGCTCTTATCCTTTGAAAGAAATCTGCTGAATATCAATCCCGAAACGACTGCCATCAGTATTGAAATAAGAAAGAGAGCAAATGTGAATATGGGGGCTGATGCGCCGAAGACTGCTCCTCCGAGAAGAATAATCACGGTCAGGCGGGATGAGCATGGAATAAACGGAATCAGGAGAATTGTTTTTAATCTGTCAGAGCGCGTCTCAAGAGTGCGCGCAGCCATCACTGCAGGAACGGAGCATCCGAAGCCCATCACAACAGGAATGAATGATTTTCCGTGAAGCCCTATCTTGTGCATGTATCTGTCCATTACAAATGCAATTCGCGCCATATAGCCGGTATCCTCAAGAACCTGCAGAAGAAAAAACATTATAAAAATATATGGAATCAGAGAGAGCACTGAGCCGACTCCTCCTATAACTCCTATTGTGAGGAAATCCGATATGAATTTTACTGAAATATTGCCGGACACAAACAAGGATATCGAGTGAAGAAGAAGCTCAATCAACTTGTTTATTACACCGCCGAAATTGAATGTGATGAAAAATATCGAAAAGAATGCAAGAAAAAAGATGGGAAGAGAAAAATATCTGCTTAAGAAAATATTGTCAAGCTCCTCAGTGAGAGAAATATGGCTCAAGCGCCCCTTAGTGACAACCTCTCCGCTTATTCCTCTGCTTATCGAATAGAGCCAGTCTGCAGCTGCAAAAGATCCCTTTGACGTCTCTGTTGATTCGGCAATCTCCTTTACTTCAGCATAGACCTTTTTTCCAAGTCCGCTCTCTGCAATATTCTCTATTTCTTCGTCTTTCTCAAGCAGTTTTAAGGAATAAAAATATTTGAATCTCTTCATATTCTCATTGGAATCAAGAATCTGCGCAATTGCATTTATTTTTCTGAATACCGTATTCTCCTGTTCTATATTGATATTGTCCGAGACGCTTTTCTTTGATTCAAGCATCTCGCTGATTTCGCTTTTCAGTTCTTCAATCCCCTCTTCTGTCTTTCCGGAGCCGAACAAAACCCTTTCACCGAGAAGTTCTCCAAGCCGCTTCGTGTCTATTGAAATATTTTTCTTTTCAGCAACATCCGACATATTTATAAAGAAGATTACAGGCATTTTAAGGAATAAAAGCTGAACCGAAAGATAGAGCGACCTCTCCATTGCTGAACCGTCAAGCACATTTATAATCAAATCGGGATTTTCATTTAAGAGATAATTCCTCGTGACTTTTTCATCCATTGTGAGCGGAGTGAGTCCGTAAACTCCCGGCAGGTCAATCAGTTTTGCTTCTGCATCGCCAGACCTTATCCTCCCCTCCTTTTTTTCAACTGTCACTCCTGGCCAATTGCCCACTGTCTGATTCATTCCCGTGAGGAGATTGAATATAGTCGATTTACCCGAATTGGGCTGACCCACTATGGCGATGTTATGCATACTGAACATTAATTCGTGAAGCGATTCCTCTGCCAATAACAATTCTGCAACCGTCCTGCTCAATTATCACCGGACCTGATTTATCGTTTCTGACTACTTTCAAAATGCTGTCAGTAGTCAGGCCCATCCTGTTGATTCTTGAGCAGACATTGCCGCCTCCGCACACACTCAGGAGTTTTACGGTCGTTCCCGTCTCAATTTCAGTTAGTGTCATTTTTTCTCCTTTAATAGAGATTTTTTCAATGCGGGGCTAATGTTTCTTGAAACATTCTCCATGCTTTTTATTACTTTTTCAGGAACAACATGCTCTATTTTGCATGCCAGTGCATTTGCATCGGAATATTCAATGTCAAAGAGAGATATCAAAAACTGTCTTATGGCGCTGTGCTTTGAATATACTCTTTTTGCCATCTTCTTGCCTTCCTCCGTGAGTTCTATAAACCCGTACTTCTCCTGAGCAATCAAATTCTTTTCCTTTAAAATCGAGAGGGCGTTTACTATTGAAGGCTTTGACACATTCAGGATTTTCATTATGTCAGTCACTCTGCACACGGGATTTTTTTCAAGCACAATATATATCGCTTCAATGTAATCTTCAAGACTGGCGGACAATTTGTTCATTCTACCTCACTTTGTTAGTTTAAACTAATTATAATCACATTCCTTAAAAAAGTCAAGGGCATAGCGGCGGGGGGTGAAAAATGTGAAAAATTAATTTTGTTAACTGTTGTGATTTTTAAGTTTATATACAATATACTTTTTCACAATCGCTATGTTGTAAAAAATAATAACTTAGCGAATAATTTGTCACATTTTTCACCCCCCGCCGCTATTTTCTATGCTCTGGCGATATAGGGGAAGGAGAAGGAAGAGGGGAATGAAAATTTTTGGGAAAGATAAAACAGAGGGTTGGAGTTTTTTTCAATGACAGCATTCTCTTTGAAAAATCTATTATCCGGAGTAAAATACAGTTTGACTCTCTTAGTTTTTTCTCCAATCACAAATGATATAATCTCATTTATGTCTTGTTTTTCATTGGAAATTATGTCGTATAAATGCAAAACATCCTCTTTTAGCTCATAAATTACTATAGAATTCAATTCGGAAATATAATAAATCATGTTTTTAAGTGAATATGTCAAATACCACAATCTTATAGAAGAATCCTCAATTGAATCAAACCTGTTTGAGACAGCCATTCTTGCTTTTATACCTTTCTCAACAAACCTCTTGTCTGATTCAAGCTCCATATTGAGATGTTTAATCGCAGATGCCCTTTTTACCGGAATTTCTTCTAAAGAATACTTCTTGTCATATATAAGTGTGAATCCGAGTTTTTCATAGAAAGAAAACTCTCTTTCATTTGGAAACAAAAAAATCACATCCGCTTTTCCGCATTCATCCGCAATAATCATTTTCATCAATTGTGTGGCAAGCCCCTTTTTTCTGTGTTCTTCTTTTGTCATAACAGTGCCTATCTGAATTGCATTGAAAATGTTTGAATTTGAAATTATCTTTACCCTGCTTGTCGAGACATTTGAAACAACCTCCGAGTTTTCAACAAATGAAAAAGGGGTGTATGTGTCATCCCAGAAACTGTTTTTGAACCATTCTTCGAAATCAATTTCGAATGTTTTACAGGCAAGATCATTGAATGACCTGCGCAGAATCTCATTATTTTTATAATCTTTGACAATCTCTGAATATCCCATCAATCCCCTGTCTGCATTCTTTTAATTATCGCTTTGACCGAGCAAAGTGCAGTCGCCCATGCAAAGTGAAGATTATATCCTCCGCTCTTTCCGTCCACATCAACAATCTCTCCTGCAAAATATAATCCTGCCACTCTCTTTGACTCCATTGTTGCAGGATCAATCTCGTCTGTGGAGACTCCGCCCGCCATAACCTGACTTGAAGAAAATCCGTTGTCTTCCTTTATTTCAAACCTCCAGTCATGCAGAGTCTTTGCAAGAAGTTCCGCCTCTTCGTCTTTCAATGTCTCTATTGGACGCGAAAGCTCTATATAGCATGATTTAATGAGAGCCATACCTATTCTCTTATTGAGCCACCCGTTGAAAAAATTCTCCATTTTTCTCTTCTTAAGATTCTTCCTTCTTTTTTCCACATTGGTTTTGGTTTCATTGACAGACTCTTCCGGAAACAGGTCAATAGAGAGAATCGCCGCTCTTTTACTCCTTAATAATTCTACAGCGTATCTGCTGATATTTAAAATCGCGTTTCCGCTTATTCCGTATTCTGTAAACAAAATCTCGTTTTTGTCCGACGCAAGAAGATTTTCATTGTCATACACTGACGCTCCGGCAAACCACTTGTTTCCCTCCATTGATTTGTGAAGATTCCCTTCAAGCTTCAATTGCACCAGCGATGGCATAGGTTCTATTACTCTATGTCCGAGTTTTTTTATGAATTCAAAAAAGTTTTTATCCTGCCTTTCAATGCCTGATATTCCGCCTATAGAAACAATTATACTTTTGCATGCAAACTCCTCTACAGAAGAAGGCGTCCTGACAAAGAATTTGTTTTTAGACTTTTCGACAGAAACAACATTTGCGTCGCTGATTATCGTTCCGCCGTGCTCTTCAATTGAAAATCGAAGAGAGTCAAGCACTGATGATGCCTGCATGGACTTTGGATAAATTTTATTCTCCTCATTTGCACAGATTTCGATTCCTATTTTATCAAACTCTTCAAATATTATTTTCTGAGGGGATTCATCAAACACCTGTTTTATGAAAGAGCGGTCTCCAAAGTAATTTGAAAGACACATGTCCTTATTTGACAAATTGCATTTTCCGTTTCCTGTTGCGAGTATTTTTTTACCCACTCTTTGATTCTTTTCTATCACTGCGGTTTTTATATTCAAACCGCTCAAAAGATGACATGCAAATAGCCCTGCCGCTCCGCCTCCAATTATAACAACATCAAATTCATTTACTGTTTTCATTCTCTCTTTTTCCCCATCTTGTTGCGAGCAGTTCTATCAACCGCTCAAAATTTTTGTCATTGAATGCGTCATTTGTTATTCTCTTCCTCTTTCCGGAAAACAGAGTCACTCCAGGCACGACCTTGTCTGCGCTCCCTCCGAGAAGTATATTCATTATCTTTCTCGCACCTTTTTTATGAAGGTTTATCTCTGTCATTGACAGATATGGTATGAATTCCTCTTTTTCATTCTGCCCCGAATAAAGATGCATACCCTCGGAATTAAGAAATATCATTCTAATGCCTGTTTTTCTCCAGACATAAAAATCAATCACCATATAAACTATCACGAACAAATAAATGAGAATGAATACAGGAGGCGCGAATATTCCTCTAAGCAGAAGCAGAAAATAAATAATCGCCCCTATGAAAAGAACGACTCCGATATTGACGAGTATCTGTGACTTCTCGGAATCTGATTTCATAAAAAAGAAAGGATTAGAAGGAATTTTATTTACAAAATAACTCTTGTCACTTGAAGAAATAATTTCAGATTCATCAATGCTTTGAATATTTCCTTCCGCATCTGTCCTTACAAACAAAATCAACTCCTTTGTAAAAGATTATCTTACTATAAATGAATGAAGAGTCAAGGGAGAACAGTCGAAGCAAATTCACGGTTTTGAGCTTAAAAGTAATCTTAATTCCCTATTGCGAATCCTACATAAGACCCGGCATACCAATGGGTAAGTTTTTCAGTCCATAGAAACTTTTTATTCATTTTCCTATCCTATATTTTAATCCAAAATAGATACCGCCTAGTCCAACTTCAAGTTTTTCAAGTATCCCATCTCCCCAATCCCATGGTGAGCTATTCCAGTATTCATTTGCCCAACCAACTTTTACAAACATATATGGAATAAATTTTTGATTATTTAAAAAATTCTCTCCTTCCCAGCCAAATGATACTCCGCCGCCGATACATTTCCTTGCCGTTATAACCGACGAATTTCCGTCGGTTAAATTTACTTCCTTTGTCTTGGCAATTACATAATCAGCATCTATACCTACAAAATATTTTTTTGAAAACCAATACTTCAAACTGTATTGATATGGACTGATGCTCCATTCGGTTGCTTCTATCATTGTTCCGTCCAAAAGCCACAGACTTAATCCTACTCTATTATTCAAAATGGGAAGCCATCCAAATCCTAATCCTAATAGTATTTTGTGATTTTTCGAGAAATCTATTTGATATGAGAAATTTAAATAACCTATATAATATGAAACTGCAAGTATGTCCATCGGCCCTGCAAAAAGTTTTCTAAGCTGTAGACTGGTTCTGCAGATACTCCCTGTATACCCTATTGAAAAATGCGATTTGTTTGTCTTTGTGGAGGGATTTACATTTGGTATTGAAACTGTATCTACTGCAGTTGTATCGGGAGTAATTGTATCCTGCAGTTCACCTGAAAATAATAATGCACTTGATAAAAGAATCAGCAAACCCCACAAAACCTTTTTATTCATAAACCTCCTACATCAAAATAATTATATCAAAACTATTTAAGAAATCAATGAAAAAGACAAAAGGTTGTTTATGAGAGAGCGCCAAATTATAAAAAAGAGCGGGCATCTCCGCTCTTTTTATATTTTCAGCTCATGGCACAAGGCGCACGGCTTACTCTGTTCTATTCTCCTGAAAGCGCTTTTTCAACCTGCTTCTGTATTTCCGTATTGAGAGGATCTGTGAGGCCTGCGGCAATCCATTCAAATTCTGACGGTGTCATTTTGTTCTTTGAATATATTTCTTTTTCTTTTGCTTCCCAATCTTTCATAAGACTCTCAAACTCCTCTTTTGCTCCGGGACCGAATTTGCTAAGGTCTTCCATGTCTGTTTCATCTTTTATTCCGTACTTTGCCTTGAATGTCTGCATCTTCTCGCTTATTATGTTAAGTTCTGTCGACATCTCATTGGCTGTTGCGATGTACCTGTTCATCTGTTCTTCTGTTATTTTTCCGTCTGCCGGCGGAGTGAATTCCGCATTCATCGCCTCTCCCTCTTTCAGATTCGCTGCGGAATCCGACGGAGTGCATCCGAATGCAAAAAGAAGCGCTGAAATCATCAAAACAAAAATCATATTTTTCATAAATCCTCCTGTTATTATTTTCAATGTTCCCTTACAATGTCTTTTACTTTCATAAGACGGGTGAGATTCGATCTTTCCAATTCGGCAAGCTTCATGGTTATGAATTTTATCGTCTCCTGCAGAGTGGGTATCAGCTTGTATTCAAGGGCATTCACCCTGCGCCGCGTCTTGTCTATTTCATCAGCCAAAAGCTGTATTCTTTTTTCCATTTCTGCAAGTATAAACAGCGTTTCTATCAGTTTGTCAAATTTTATGAGGGATACGTCCATCTCTCCTGATGTATTAAGATAACCGTATGAAATTATTTCTCCGGAAACTTCTCTTTTGAAGAGCGGCATTTTTACAGACATTACGGTTTTTGTTTCAACATTCACATTCATTTTTTTTGTCGGAAGAGCAAGCGCCTCCTCCACCTGAGCGCGTCCGAGTTCGCTCTGAGACAAAACAAAAGACTGGAGGATTGACTGAAAATTCGTTTCTATATCCATCCTTTTTTCTTTTACCTCATGTATCTGCGAAAGCATCTGCCTCATCAGCTCATCCTGTTTGTCCTTAAGGAGCTTATGGCCTCTGACTGCGATTTTCAGGCGCTTCTTTAAGCGCTGTAATTCCATTCTTGTCGCATTGACATTTAAAACCACTATTCCGCCTTCTTGTAATACTTATTCAAATTATCTTCTCTGACTCTCTTCAGTTCTTCGCGCGGGAATATTGACAGAAGCTTCCACCCGAGATTCAAAGTCTCTTCAATCGTCCTGTTTTCATATTCACTTTGCGACACATACTCTTTTTCGAAATCTTCTGCAAATCTGAAATAAAGCTTGTCAATGTCAGTAAGAGCGCTCTCTCCGAGTATCACTGCAAGCTCCTGCGCTTCTTTGCCTCTCGCATAAGCCGCGTATAGCTGATTAAATAAATCTGCATGGTCTTCCCTTGTCTTTCCCTTTCCGATTCCCTTGTCCTTGAGACGGGAGAGAGACGGAAGCACATCCACAGGCGGAGATATTTTCTTTCTGTGCAAAGAGCGCGAAAGAATAATCTGGCCCTCTGTTATATATCCTGTCAAATCCGGTATCGGATGAGTCTTGTCGTCTTCAGGCATTGTGAGGATTGGAATCATCGTTATTGATCCCTTCTTTCCCTTAATTCTTCCCGCCCTCTCATATATCATTGAAAGGTCTGTATAAAGATATCCGGGGTATCCTCTTCTTCCCGGTATCTCTTTTCTCGCCGCAGAGACCTCTCTTAATGCCTCGCAGTAATTTGTCAGGTCAGTCAGTATCACAAGCACATGCATGTCTTTTTTAAATGCAAGATATTCTGCTGTTGTTAGAGCGACTCTCGGAGTGGCGATTCTTTCTATTGCAGGGTCATTTGCCAGATTCAGAAAAAGCACGCTTCTTGTCAGAGCGCCTGTCTTTCTGAAATCATCTATAAAGAACTGCGCCTCTTCAAATGTAATCCCCATTGCTCCGAAGACTACGGCAAACTGCTCATTCTTTCCGAGAACAGATGCCTGACGGGCTATCTGCGCTGCCATGCGATTGTGCGGCAGTCCAGACCCTGAGAACAAAGGCAGTTTCTGCCCTCTCACAAGAGTGTTTAATCCGTCTATGGTTGAAATTCCTGTCTGAATGAATTCATTCGGATAATCTCTGGCAAAAGGATTTATCGGAGAGCCGTTTATGTCGAGGAACTCATCAGGAAGGATTTCATCATTTTTCGTCTTCGGCTTCCCAAGCCCTGTATAAACTTTTCCGAGCATATCTTTTGAAAGGGATATCTGTATTCCCCTTCCGAGAAATCTCGTTTTAGTTTTGTCAATGTCTATGCCGTATGTGCCTTCAAAAACCTGCACAAGGGCTTTGTCATTGTGCACTTCAAGAACCTTTCCAGACCTTCGCGTCTTGTCTCCGAGTTCTATTTCGACAAGCTCTTCGTATTTGACGTCTTTTACATTCTCCACAAGAATTAGAGGCCCTACTATGTTTACGAGTCCTTTGTATTCTTTTATCATCTGTTGCCCCCGTTACATGTTTTTAAACAAGAGCTCAAGCTCATTGTCTATCTCTTTCTTAATTTCATCGATTGATGAGACATTCTCTTTCGGAGTGTACTTCATCCTCGCTATTCTGTCTTTTATCTTCATTCCTTCTATTGCTCCTATCTCCACGCCCTTCTGCAGGGTCTCCTTTGCCTTCAGATAGAAATAATTTATCACTGATATCATCTTGTATTGTTTCTCCACTGACGAGTATGTGTCTATTTCATGAAACGCATTCTGGTGAAGAAAATCCTCTCTTATCATTCTTGATGCAAGAAGTATAAGTCTGTCCGTTCCGCTTAAAGCATCAACTCCGACGAGGCGCACCACCTCCTCAAGCTCCGATTCCTCTTCCAGAAGGCGCATAGAGCTTCCCTGAAGATCAAAATAATCCTCTGCGACATTCTTCATTATATAATCTTTTATATTTTCATTGTAAAGGGAATATGAATTGAGCCAGGATATTGCAGGAAAATGCCTCTTGTAGGCAAGCTGCGCCTCCAATGACCAGAATACCTTCACAACTCGAAGAGTTGACTGCACAACAGGGTCTGACAAGTCGCCGCCGGGAGGAGATACCGCTCCAATAACAGAAAGCGCTCCCTCGCGGGGTTCTGTGGAAAGGCATTTTACTCTTCCTGCTCTTTCATAAAAAGAAGCTATCTTTGCTCCAAGGTATGCCGGATATCCCTCTTCTCCGGGCATCTCTTCAAGCCGCCCGGAAATCTCTCGCATCGCCTCAGCCCACCTTGAAGTGGAATCAGCCATGAGTGCAACAGAGTATCCCATGTCCCTGAAATATTCCGCTATTGTTATTCCTGTATAAACAGACGCCTCTCTCGCAGCAACAGGCATGTTTGATGTATTTGCAATAAGAACAGTGCGCTTCATCAAAGGTTCGCCTGATTTCGGGTCGACAAGCTCCGGAAATTCGAGAAGAACGTCAGTCATTTCATTTCCGCGCTCTCCGCATCCTATGTAAACAATCACCTCGGCGTCTGCCCATTTTGCAAGCTGATGCTGAATAACGGTTTTTCCAGAACCAAACGGACCGGGGACGCAGGCTGTGCCTCCCTTTGCTATAGGAAAGAACATGTCAACAACTCTCTGCCCTGTGAATAGAGGCATCTCAGGCGAGAGTTTTTCAAAATAAGGGCGCGGTTTTCTGACTGCCCATTTCTGCATCATCTTTATTTCAACATCCTTGTTATCAGAAGAGAGAACAGCCACAGAATCTTCAACTGTGAACTCGCCCTCTTTTATCTCTTTCACTTTTCCGCTCATGTGAGGTGGAACCATTATGTAATGCTTTATAAGAGTTGTCTCCTGAACATACCCGAGTTTGTCTCCTTCATTGACAGAATCATTCTTTTTGACTGTCGGGATGAATTTCCATTTTTTCTCTCTTGCGAGTGATTTTACCTGAACTCCCCTTGTAATGAAGTCGCCCACCTGAGCGTAAATTTTATCCAATGGACGCTGTGTGCCGTCATAGATTGATTCTATCAATCCGGGCCCAAGTTCTACTGACAGCGGCTCTCCTGTAGGGAAGACAGGCTCTCCGACTCCTATCCCCTGCGTCTCTTCATAGACCTGAATGTATGCCCTTTCTCCATTGAGCTCTATTATCTCTCCCATGAGCTTTTTTTCCGACACAAAGACCACGTCAAACATTTTTGACCCGAGCATGTTGTCTGCAATTACAAGAGGTCCTGCGACTTTGATGATTTTTCCGTTTTTATCCATTTTCACTCCATTATTTGTCTTTCATTACGTCAGCCCCCACGGCCTTAATTATAGACTGACGCAACTTTTCGAGGGCATAATTGTTGCGTTCCTTAAGACCCGGCACAACCACTATAGACGGAAGCATCTTTGAAGCATGCTTCTTTATCTCCGCATCTATCATTAAAGCCACTGACTCAGTCACAAATATGACTGCATATCCTTCTTTCGCGAGTTTCGACAGAGTGTCAGCCGCCTCCTGCCTGCTATTTGTCGGGAATACGTCCACTCCGACTGCTTTGAAAATAAGCATTACGTCATTCTCTCCGATTGCGCCGATTTTTGCAGTCGTCATATGACCGGTATCCTGTGTTTTATTTTTTCTCTGTTGATATTATTTATTATTCCGTTATACATTATGTTGAGAGAGCGCACTTCAAAGCGCTTTCTTATGAAAAATCCCAAGACTCTTTCAAGACTTGCAGTGGCTTTTGACGCTTCTGCAAAGTATTTCAAAACAAACTCCTCCTCGTTTTTTTCAAATGATGCAAATGTCTCCTCCGAATAAAGAAGGTGCGTTCCCTGCATTATCATCTTCGTGTAATCGCCTTTTTCAATCGACTGGGCAAAGAAATCAACGCTCTCATTCTCAAACTGCCTGAAGAAATCAACATCAAGGCATCCTCCTTCATAGAGGAATTCTTCGTATTTGAAGTTTTCTTTTGCAATCTTCGCTCTGTAAACATTCTTTATGTTCAGCATATCCACTCTGTGTTTTAAAAGCTTTATAAGAGGAAGGGATTTTGACGACGCCACATACTTCTCGAGTTTTTTAAAGAAAAACTGCTCTAATTTCAGCTCCAGAAGCCTGAATGAAGCCTCTTCATCCATAAGCTTTATGGCCTCGCCGAGAATGTCCCTTATGGGAGCATCGAGCTTTGAAACGTCTTTCTGCTCATAGGCGCTCTTCAATTCCTCGAACGTGCAAGATGAAAAGAAAAACAAATCTTTCAGATCCTTCTTCAAAAAAGAGGATTTAAGAATGACTTTTACATTGTGAAGGTCTCTGTCAAGAATGAGAAATTCTATAAGATTTTTGTGCTCTTCTTTCAGATGCGCCCGGAGATACTCTATCGCATTGTGATTCTCTGTCTCCATGAGAATGTCGAGGTTTTGGCTTTTTTTTATTTCTTCTGTGTATTTTGCATAGTATGTTTCATTTAGAATCCTCAAAAAGTCATCTTTTGTGCGCGACATCAAAAGCCTTTCGGTTTCATCTCTCGTGAGGAACTCTCTCTCCCTCTCAGTGAGCTCTCCTGATGCGAAGAGATAATCTCCGAAGTCCTTTGCTTCCATTTCAAAAAGACTCAATTATTCTCCTCTTTGAAGATTTCCCTGTTTATAAGAGATAAAACAGCGTCCCGCCTGTATTCAAGATCCGAGAGAAGCGATATTGTGTAAAGGGCGCCGAGAGATATTATTCTTATGCCGTAATCAAAATCCGGCTTTTCCTTTGATTCTGCCAGCTTAGCCGTTTTGAACAGCTGTTTTATGAATGGCGGGTCGATGTTTTTCTCTTTTATTCCTATCTGAAACTCGCCTTCATCAATATTCAGTGATTTTGCATTCTTTTTGAAATACTCCCTGTAATCCTCTTTCGGAAGCTTTTCAATCTCTTCGCGCACTTTCTTCATGACGCTTTCCACTATCTCCATTTTCTTTGAGAGCATCTCCTGCCTCTTCAAAGATTCATTCTGAGACACCTTTTTATCAAAAGATTCTTTATACGCCGATTCTGCGAGAATCTTCGCTTCGGCAAGCAGCTTGGATACATGTTCTTTGGCTTTCTCTGTTATTTTCAAAGCCTCGCTTTCAGCCGCGTGTTTTATGGATTGCGCTTCTGTTTCAGCGTCTTCGAGTATTTTTTTCGAGAGATTCTCTATATCCGCCATACTACACCTTACAGCTTGACTGCATTGAGAAGAAAGAATGTCACAAGAAGCCCCAACACTGCGTATGTCTCTATGAGAGCCGCGTGTATCACGCCTTTCATTGCCTGATCAACTCTCTTTGCCACAAGAGCCACTCCGGCAGCGCATGCTTTTCCCTGATAAATCGCAGAAACAAGACCTGCGACAGCAACAGGTATTGCAGCTATGAAGAGAGAGAGCCCCTGCTCCATTGTAGTCACTTTGGAGATTTTGCCGAGTATCAGGAATGCTCCGACAAAACCGTAGAACCCCTGTGTTCCGGGAAGAGCCACAAGAAGAAAGAGCGAGCCGAACTTCTCGGGAGATTCGCTAAGAACTCCGTCGGCAGCCCTTGCAGGGTAATTTATTCCTATTGAAGATCCGATTCCGGCGAGTAATGCCGCCATTGCAGCTCCGAGAAGAGCGAGAATGAATCCCGCCTGTGATGCCGGGGCAGAGGCGGTTGTTGTTGTTTCAACAACTGCTTTCACTGTGTCGACAACCGGTGTCTGCGCGAATATTGTTTGAAGCAAAAGAATCTGGTTCATCTTGTC
>Ga0074195_1003315_pt1 | contig 15505 bp, 12 predicted proteins | sample EPASupsiteHSE623_FD_64525 | JGI IMG/M metagenome (GOLD analysis project Ga0074195, IMG submission 64525) | Bioremediated contaminated groundwater from EPA Superfund site, New Mexico - Sample HSE6-23 | ecosystem: Environmental > Aquatic > Deep subsurface > Groundwater > Contaminated ...
GCCAACATCGATTGGGGAGGGGAGGTAGTCGACCACTGCATCCAGCAGCATCTGGACACCTTTGTTTTTATAAGCAGCACCACAGAATACCGGGGTGATAAGGAGCTTCAGCGTTGAATCACGCAATGCCCTCTTCATCAATTCAGGGGAAACCTCTTTGTCTTCCATGAACAATTCCATGATCTCATCATTAAATTCGGCCAGTTTTTCAACTGCCCAGGCGCGTGCTTCTTCGGTTTTTTGTTTATACTCTTCCGGGATTTCCGTTTCAATCTGTTCCATTTCACGGAACATATAAGCCTTACGATAAATGATATCGATGATGCCTTCAAAATGCTCCTCCGCGCCCATTGGAACATGGAAGGGAACTGCATTGGCGTCAAGATATTTGTTCATCTGGGCAACCACCGCCGGGAAATCGGCACCGGTACGGTCCATCTTGTTGATAAAGGCAAAGCGGGGCACCCGGTAGCGGTCGGCCTGGTTCCAGACAGTTTCACTCTGGGGTTCCACACCGCCAACTGCGCAGAAAACGGCGACCATACCGTCGATCACGCGCAGGGAACGTTCCACCTCAATGGTGAAGTCAACGTGCCCGGGAGTATCGATCAAATTAATCTGGTGGCCTTTCCATGCACATGTAATGGCAGCCGATGCAATGGTAATTCCGCGTTCCTGTTCCTGCTTCATGAAGTCCATGGTAGCTGCACCATCGTGGACCTCACCCATCTTGCGATTGGTTCCTGAGAAAAACAGAATTCGTTCAGTAACAGTGGTTTTGCCGGCATCAATATGTGCGGCAATACCGATATTTCTTAGTTTGTTTAATGGCATATCAGCTTGATTTTTTGGGGGTGCAAAGGTACACCAATTTTCTGATATCCAGCCAGAAAACAATTATTTCTTTTTTAACTGCAGTGCTTTGGTGAAATCGGCAACGGAACCAGGGAGGTCTCCGCTGGCTTTTTTAGCGAATCCGCGGTAATAATAGGCATCGCCCAGGTTTGGTTGCAACTGGATCACGGTGTTGAAATTTTCAATGGCCCGATCGAACTTTTCGATCTTAAGGTTGATGATTCCGCGGTTCCAGTAGGGTTCAAGCATGCGTTCCTCGCTGGAAACGGCCCTGTTCAGGTCGCCGAGGGCACGGTTGTATTTCTCAAGGTACCCGTTAACGCATCCCCGGTTATTGAATGCAGCTGCGTGGTTATAAAACTTAGCCAGGAGCAGATCGTACGATTTGATCGACTGGTTGTTATCTCCAACGAGCCGGTAGAGGTAACCCATGCATAATAACAGGGTGCTGTCGTCTTTCTGGTCCTGCTCGCGCGCCTTCAGTAAAAAATTGATGGACTTTGCGTAACGCATGATATTGTAGGAATAGCAGCCATAGTTCACAAAGGCATCATAAAAAGTTTCGTCCTTGGTAGCATAATTGAAAAGGGCCTCGATAAGCAGCGTGTCGGTGGGATTGTGCATTGCATTGTTGGTCCCCATCAGGTAGGCGCCAAAAGTATTGTCCTTGATATAGGGTTCATTATCCCAGAATTCCGGCTTTTTCAGTTCCCCAACCGGTACATTCATGGCCTTGCTGTACATGATCAGGATGCTGTCGGGCATGTTTAACTGCATGAATGCGATCCCCAGATAGAGGTTGCACAGGGAACGGGAAACAGTAGTATCGGCCAGTGCATGTTTAAAATCGACAATAGATTCCCGGTACGACCGTTGCCGGAGCAAACTTATACCACGGTAGAAATGTACAAATCCAACCGTACTGCCCTTGGGGAACAAATCATCCTTATTGCGGTCGGCAATCGAAGTATAATCGGTTTGATAATCGAAATGACAGATTTCGCGCAATTCAAGTGTTTGAGCGCCGACATTTTCACTCAACAAAAACAGACCGAACACCAGGATCAATAACCAATGTTTTCTTTTCATTTTTTCCGGATTGAAATAGAAAATCCAAATATAAACATTTTTATTATACTGCAGCTTGACAGGGTTGCGAAAGCAATCATGTTTAGTTGCAGTTATACTGAGCATTTGAGTACAGTTTTATTTGCAAATTCAAATAGCCAAATTATATTCAGAGCGATTTTTGATTTTCAGGCATGGTCAGGCGTGGTGAATATATTATAATTTTACAATCGAATAATTTATCCCAATGAAATTTCGCTTTAAAACCCGGGAGGTTCTGGTTTTCATCCTTGTATCATTATGTGTTTACTTTACATTCATCTTTGGGTTTGCCTGGATTTACCATGCGACCGACAGCATTGAGATGACTCCCTATTCGAAAACCATCGGATATAAAAATGCCGAGAAGATCAATTTTGAAAAGGCAGTTTATTTCAGCATTGTATCGTTTCATACCATTGGATTTGGCGATATTCATCCCATATCGCAGTTTGGCCGGCAGGTGGTGATGATACAGTCGACCATTTCCCTTTTCTTTACAGCCATTTTTTCAGGATTCCTTGTCTATTTCGTGATCAAGCGTCCCCAGGATGTTTTTACCACCAAAAAAGTCTACATCCGTTTCCGGAAGGGACATTATTTCCTCTCTTTGCGCGTCGGGAACAAAAGCCCCGACACTATTTACCTCAAAACAAAAATCGAAGCCTGGACCATAGAAAACAATTCCAGGGTACGGGCTTTTCGTACCGAAGAAGACCTACCCGACCTTGAGAAGATCCTCTATTATGATATTCAGCTTGATGATATAGGTGGCCATGAACTTTATCTAGCCATTCAGGATGCGCTGACAAACGGAACCTTGCTGCATATGAAGTTTTCCTTCATAGGTAATGATATAAAAACAGGAGAACAGGTGGCCTATGCAAAGTATTATGATTCACGCCACCTTAGATTCGGCCAGATGTTTCTTAATGTTTATTCATGGGATACAAACGGACGGAGGAAAAATTTCCGCTGGGGGAATTTCGAGCGGATAGAGGAGATGGAACCGGCAATAAGGAATCGGTTTTTTGAGAAATCATGACAGGGAAACAAAGTAAGAGGTGATAAAATTCCACCTCCTTTTCCCTGGCATATTTAAAATCTTTTTACATACCCATGACAATAGGGCGTTGCCCCTTTATGGTCATAGTAATCCTGGTGGTAATCCTCGGCTTTCCAGAATTTCTTAGCAGGAATTACTTCCGTGACTACCTTGAAACCCTTCTCCATAAGCTCCCTGATCAGGTTTTCGGTTATGTTTTTTTGATCCTCGTTACGGTAAAACACAGCCGAACGGTATTGTTCGCCCCAGTCGGGTCCCTGGTGATTCCATTGGGTTGGATCATGGGTTTCGAAAAACATCCTGGCAACGGCTTCAAAAGTTGTCCGACCCGGATCAAACAGGACCTTAATGGCTTCATAATGGCCGGAATTCCCTGCGCAAACCTCCTTATAGGTGGGGTTTTCGGTTTTACCACCTGTATAGCCAACGTCGGTTGAAATGACGCCGTTGATCTTCTTCATATAATATTCCACACCCCAGAAACAGCCACCTGCGAAAACAGCAGTATCGGTCAAACCAGCTCCACCGTCAGGAACGAAATCAAGCGAAATGGAATTCACGCAATGGCGGGTGTTTTTATCCGTAAACCCTTCACCGGAAAAAACATGACCAAGATGGGCGCCACAGGCGGAACAAACAATTTCCGTGCGCATGCCGTCGGCATCGGCTATCCGCTTCACGGCCCCGCTGATCTCATCATCAAACGATGGCCATCCGCAATGTGCATCAAATTTATCTGCTGAACGGTAGAGTGGAGTTGCACATCGTTTACACACATAGGTGCCGGGTTCATTGAACTTTTCGAATTTGCCCGTGAAGGGAGCTTCGGTACCTTTATTTACGATCACCTGTTCTTCCTCCGGCGTTAACTGTTTAAATTTCATATGGCTTTGGTTTATTTTTGAAGCATCCTCCGGATACTGTGTACATCCGGTAAAAGACAGCAATGAAAAAATAAAAATAAAAACGTGCTTATGCACCGTCATACAAATACTATTTAGACTTGTTAAAACGAAAAAGTAGAAGATTTGTTACAAAGGGCATAAAAAAGGCTGCCTTTGACGACAGCCTTGTAGACCCCTGAAACTTGTTTATTCCATCCTTCTTAGAGAATAAATATCTTTTCCATTTTAGTGATGACCCCGGAAGTGAGGCGCACATAGGCATCGCCGCGGCTAACCTGCCCATTGATATCAAAAGTGCTTTCCTTGAGCCCTTCGCCATAAACAACCTCATTCATCAGGGTCTTGATCAGCTTCCCCTGGCATGAAAGCAGTTCGATTTTAACCTTCTGCCCGTTTTCGGTATCATAAATTACGTTTATATACTTCAGCACCGGGTTCGGCATGATTCTTACCTTGACATTCTGTCGCTCCCTTGCGCTTCCCTTACAAAGGTTTTCGTATACGATAGGGGTGTTTTCAAACAGAACATCCTGTCGTACAACCTTTTTAACAACGGGCACGACTTTTTTCTTAACGACTGTTTTTGTCACGACTTTTTTCTTTCTGCAGGGGCAATCATCGTCAACTGCCATCACATGAAGCGAAAATATGAACATCAGGGCCAGAGATAAAATGATGCGCGTTTTCATGGTTTCGATTTCTGTTTTGTACGGAGCTCAGGTACATTGGGTTACAATTATCTTAAATCAAATAAGTAAACGTTGACATTTTCATCACTTTTGTAGTCCCCCAGGCTGAATAGTGTGATATTCGCTTGCCCTGCAGGCTGAACTCAATTCCAAGTCCCGGGAGCCGGATAATTTTTAACTTTGCGGTCCTTAAAATCCTCATATGAAAAAAATTCTTGGCATGGGCAATGCCCTTGTAGATATCATGATATCCCTTGAAAGCGACAGTATTCTTGAGTTGCTCCAGTTACCCAAGGGAAGCATGCAACTGGTTAACATGGAGCGCAGCAATGCAGTGCTTTCGGCATTGAAGGACTATAACCGGAGCCTTTCGGCCGGGGGGTCAGCAGCCAATACCATTCATGGACTGGCGATGCTTGGAGCAAAAACCGGATATATAGGCGTTGTTGGGGAGGATGAACTTGGTGGCTTTTTTGTTCGTGATCTAATCAAGGCAGGGGTCGATCCCCACATGATCCACAGCAGCCAGGAAACGGGACGCGCGGTAGCCCTGGTAACCCCTGATTCGGAGCGCACCTTTGCGACTTTTCTCGGGGCGGCCATTGAGTTTTCAGCAGATCATCTTGAACCGAGGGTTACGAATGACCAATTACGAATGACCAATGACCAATTGAGTATTTTTAAGGGCTATTCCTATTTTCATATTGAAGGGTACCTGGTTCAGAACCATGGCCTGATCCGCCGTGCTGTTGAGCTGGCGCAGGAACATGGCCTGATCGTATCTCTTGATATGGCCAGCTATAATGTAGTGGAGGCCAATAAAGAATTCCTGCTGTCAATTATCACGGAATATGTTGATATCGTATTTGCCAATGAAGATGAAGCCAGAGCACTCACCGGACTGGAGCCGGAGGAGGCGCTGCATGAGTTGAGCAAACTTGTTGAAATCGCGGTTGTTAAAACCGGTAGCAGCGGATCGCTTGTAAAATCCGGCTCAGATGTCTATAACATTGGAATTATCGATGTATCACCGATTGATACCACCGGAGCCGGAGATTTGTACGCCTCAGGATTTCTGTATGGATTATCGAGGGGACTTTCATTGCAGGAATGCGGTGAACTTGGCGCCCTTCTCGCCGGCAATGTCATCGAATTCATGGGGTCAAAAATGTCGGCCGAACGTTGGGAGCAGATTAAAAACCAATTGCATCTCACCTCCTGATCCCGCACCTTCCCAAAGCCTTCAGCTATAATAGATTGATTCTTAATTAGTAATTTGTCAATTGTCAGTCGGAATTAACTCGCGGGGCTTGGTTAATTGCATAAAAATTTCTAATTTTGTCGCCCTTTCACGAAAAGAATAATTTTCAATCACTTATATAATTACTTAGCTGCCATGAAGGTATATCAAACCAACGAAATCCGCAACATCGCCCTCATAGGAGGGGCAAAATCAGGAAAAACAACCTTAGCAGAAGCCATGCTGTTTGAAGGAGGCATCATCAGCCGGAGGGGAACAGTGGAAGACAAGAACACGGTTTCCGACTATCGTCCCATTGAACTGGAGCGTCAGAATTCTGTTTCGGCAACCATACTTTATACATTGTTCGACAACAAGAAGATCAACATCATTGACACACCGGGTTTTGACGATTTTTGCGGTGAGGTAATTTCAGCGCTTCGCGTGGTTGATACGGCTGTTATGCTGGTAAATGGACAAAATGGCGTGGAGGTCGGAACCGAAATCACCTGGCGGTACGCTACCCGCGCCAACACACCTGTGATTTTCGTGATAAACCATCTCGACCAGGAAAACGCCAATTTCGATGAAACCCTTCGCCAGATGAAGGCGCAGTTCGGTAAAAATGTCACTCTGATGCAGTACCCGGTGAATGCCGGATCGGGGTTCAATACCATCATCGACCTGCTAAAGATGAAGCAGTACAAATTTCCTTCCGGCGGCGGAAAACCTGAAATCTCTGATATTCCAGCAAGCGAAAAAGACAAGGCAGAAGAGATGTATGCTACCCTGATGGAAGAACTCGCATCCAAGGATGAAGCCCTGATGGAAATTTTCTTTGACAAAGGGGTACTTACCGAAGAGCAGATGCTGCAGGCACTGAAGACAGGTTTGATCAACCGTACTATTTTCCCGGTGATGTGTACCGGGGCAAAACAGGATATGGGTGTTGGCCGCCTGCTCGAATTTATTGCCGCCAGTGTTCCCGCGCCAAATGAGATGCCCGGCATTAAGACCAAGGATGGCAAGCTGATGCTCTGTAAATCTACAGATCCCACCTCAGCATTTATTTTCAAGACCTCTATCGAGCAGCACCTTGGAGAGATCTCCTATTTCAAGGTTTACGCAGGTGAAATTACCGAAGCCATGGACATGGTCAATCCGGTTCGCCAGTCAAAAGAGCGCCTTTCGCAGCTTTTCGTCATCAATGGTAAAAACCGTGAGAAGGTGGAGAAGATGGTTGCGGGAGATCTTGGTGCCACGATCAAACTGAAAAACTCCTTTACCAACAATACGCTGAATTCATTGAAAAATCCGGATGATGTGATTGAACCGATCACCTATCCGGATCCCAAGTTCAGAACCGCCGTGAAGGCAAGGAACACCGCGGATGATGAAAAGATCAACGGCATCCTGAATGAACTTGCCAAGATGGATCCGACGCTTTTAATGGGCTATTCACGTGAGCTGAAACAGATGATCCTTCAGGGACAGGGCGAACTTCATCTCAACCTGGCCAAATGGCATGTGGAAACCCTTGAAAAGATTCCAATCGAATTTTATGCACCCAGGATCCCGTATCGTGAAACCATCACCAAGTCTGCAAAAGCCACCTACCGTCATAAAAAACAATCCGGAGGTTCAGGCCAGTTTGGTGAGGTGCACATGATGATCCAACCCTATCGTGAAGGTATGACCGAGCAGACTGAATTTCCGATCCGCGGTCGTGATGTAGTTGATCTTGAGTGGGGCGGAAAACTGCAGATGAACACCTGTATCGTTGGTGGCGCCATTGATGCGCGGTTCCTGCCGGCCATCATGAAGGGTGTAATGGAAAAGATGGAAGAGGGTCCGTTAACCGGATCCTATGCCCGTGATATTGTTTTCAATGTGTATGACGGCAAGATGCACCCGGTTGATTCGAATGAAATCTCCTTTAAGCTGGCAGGCCGTAACGCTTTCCGTGAAGCCTTTAAAAATGCAGGTCCGAAGATCCTTGAACCCATTTATGATGTGGAGGTGATTGTTCCTGAAGATAAAATGGGTGAAGTCATGACCGACCTGCAAGGCCGTCGTGCCGTGATCATGGGTATGGACAGTGAAGGTAACTACCAGAAGATCATGGCCAAAGTACCACTGGCCGAAATGAACCGTTATTCCACTGCACTCAGCTCCATTACCAGCGGCCGTGCAACCTACGGAATGAAATATGCGGAATATGCACAGGTTCCTTCGGATATCCAGGAAAAGCTGCTTAAGGCATACGAAGACCAGGAAAAAGACGAAGAATAGATCATATCTGAACATTATGGAAAACCCGGTCTTTGGCCGGGTTTTTTTGAATACAGATCCCGGAAATGTCAACAGGCGAATCGTTATCGACCAAACATGATGCTTATGCCGTTTTAAAGGTCCGGGATTTCAGGTTGTTTCTGACATTCCGGTTTTTTACGACGATCGCTTTCCAGATGCAGGGTCTCATTGTAGGCTGGCAGATGTACGAGCTTACCAAAGATCCCCTGGCGCTCGGGCTGATCGGACTTGCGGAGGCACTGCCGAATATTGCGACAGCGCTGTTTGCCGGACATGCCGCCGACCGTTATAACCGGAAGCGGATCATTGTGTGGTTCACTTTATTATTCCTCGTTGGAACCACGCTGCTCTTCCTTTTTTCCATCAAGTCACTCGGGATCATTGCTGCGCTGGGCGTGTTTCCGATCTATATCGTAGTGATGATCTCCGGCGTTTCGCGGGCCTTTCTTTATCCCTCCATCATCGCCCTCATGTCGCAGCTTATTCCGAGGCATCTCTATACAAATGCTTCAACATGGAACAGCACGATGTGGCACATTGCCGCCATCACAGGACCGGCCCTGGGTGGATTGATCTATGGCTTTTTTGGCGTGCGGGTTGCTTACATGAGCGTGCTCTTCTTTCTAATGCTTGCGATAACCATGCTTGGCGTGGTAAAGAACAGGCCGGTACCGCAATCTGATACAGAAGAAACACTATTTCAGCGTCTTTCATCAGGATTGAAATTTGTGTACAGGAACCAGATTTTACTGGGCGCCATGTCGCTCGACATGTTTGCAGTTCTTTTCGGCGGTGCGGTTGCGATGCTTCCGATCTTTGCAGCCGAAGTGCTGATGGTTGGCCCGCAGGGACTTGGTTTTTTACGGGCAGCACCGATGCTCGGCGCCGTTGGCATGTCGCTGGTGATGGCGCACAGACCTCCGATGGTCCATGCAGGAAGGTACCTGATGATCGGAGTGGCCGGATTCGGCCTCAGCATCATCTGTTTTGCACTTTCACGGAACTTCTACCTCTCCCTTGGATTACTCGTGCTGAGTGGTATGTTCGACAATATCAGCGTGATCATCCGTTCCACCGCCATGCAGTTGCTGACTCCCGACGAAATGCGCGGTCGTGTCGCTTCCGTTAATGCTATCTTCATCGGCTCATCCAATGAAATTGGTTCATTCGAATCGGGTGTTGCTGCAAAACTGATGGGACTAATACCTTCGGTGATCTTTGGGGGAATCATGACCCTTAGTATCGTTGGCTTTACCTCAAAATTCGCCCCAAAGCTCAGAAAGCTGAATCTAAGGACAATTGTCTAAAAAATCATGACACATGCCGGAAGCGTGACAATCGTGACGAATGTGTGACAGTTGTGACAATCTCACTGAATGCGAAGCGAATAACGGACGGGACTGGTCAAAATGACTTTGTTGCTTCGTTTCCCGCTGCTTATAAATACAATTTGATCAGCTCGCGGTAATCCTCCTCCTTCATCTTCATATTTCCACCATTCACTTTACTATGCACCATCGATTCAAAAATGGGTTGACTGAGGTCGCCCGGAATGTTCATTTCCGATAACCTTACCGGGCATCCAATTGATTTAAAAAAGGCTTCGATACGGTTGATGGACTCATCGGCAGTTAATTGTTCATCAAATAACTGGTAACCAAGCTGTGCAATACGGGCGCCAATCTGACCTTTGAAATGCCGCATCCAGGCAGGGAAAACAATGGTCAGCGAGGCCCCATGGGGTACGTCGTAAAGCAAGGAAAGGCAATGCCCGGCACTGTGCACGCCCCAGTCGCCTGTTGAACGGCCGTACATGGTCATGCCATTGAGTGCCATGGTGGCAGCAAACATAATCCGTTCGCGGTATTCATAATTGTGCAGGTCTTCAAGAAGTTTTGGTCCGTAATCCATGGCCTCCCTGATAATGGAGATGACAAACCGGTCGGTGAGGGTGGTTTCCCCAATTCCAAACCATGCTTCAAAACAGTGGGCGATCAGATCGGCAATACCATACGCAGTGTGATTTTTGGGAACCGTTATCGTTAAAGCCGGATCCAGGAACGAATGCTTTGGAAAGGTAAGCGGGGAGCCAAAAGCTGCTTTTTTCCCCTCGGTATGATTCGAAACCACGGCAAAGGGGTTCATCTCCGAACCGGTAGCCGCCAATGTGGGGATGGCAATGAAAGGAATCGCCTTTTCTGCTTTCGCGCTGCCTGCAACAAAATCCCATCCGCCATGATTCACCGGGATGGTCACCGCAATGATTTTGGATGAATCGATTACGCTTCCACCGCCCACGGCAAGTATCACGTCAACTTTGTTTTGCCTGCCGATTGCGGCTGCTGCATCAACATCCTCGATTACAGGGTTGGGTTTGATCCCTCCATATTCAAATACGACGAATCCCTCTTTTTTCAGATCATCCATGATCCGGTCATAGAGCCCGCTTTTCTTAACAGATCCCTTGCCATATACCAGCAAAACCCTGTTGCCGTAATCCTTTAAGGTAGAACCCAGTGCAGTCAGTACATTTTTTCCAAAATGCAGCGTGGTGGGATTATATGCAGTGAAAATTTCCATGTTTTTTCGATTTTATAATTTTCCTGCAAATGTAAACAGATCACAGCCAACAATTCAGATTTTAAATGAAAATTCCGGAATAATCGGGGGACAATCGTACCTTTGCCAGCCGGAAAAATGCAAGCCTGATTTTGAAAATAGCCACACTTAAACCTCTATTTTACAACCGGATAACCTGGAATTTTTATTTCAGACAGCGCCTGATTTTCACGATGTTAATCTCATCCAGGGTGCTTTTTTCCTTTTTCTTGCTGGATCCTATACATACTGTGGTTAGAGTCAGAGTACAATCCGGTTGCATTACCAGCACGGTTCTTTACAATCCGGTTGTTTTCGGTGATCAGCATTACAATAATTACCAGTCTTAATAGCAATTCTTTTTATTTTTGACCAAAGAAGTAACCTAAAGTAAGATCAAATATGTACGGAGCATTTCAACAACATCTGCAGAAACAAATCGACGGGATTCATCATGACGGATTATACAAAACCGAGCGGATCATTACGACGCCGCAAGGAGTTGAGATCATGACAAATGGGAAAAAGGTTCTTAACATGTGTGCCAATAACTACTTGGGACTATCGAATGATCCGCGGGTTATGGCCGGCGCCAACTACACCTTTTTCCGCTATGGATACGGATTGTCGTCGGTGCGTTTTATCTGCGGAACGCAGCAGGTTCATAAGGATCTGGAGGCCAAGCTGAGCGAATTCCTCGGCATGGAGGATACGATTCTCTACTCATCCGCTTTTGATGCCAACGGAGGTGTGTTTGAGCCCCTGCTCGGGGAGCAGGACGCCATCATTTCAGATGAGCTGAACCATGCCTCCATCATTGACGGGGTAAGGCTTTGCAAGGCGCAGCGTTTCCGGTACAAGAACAACGACATGGAAGATCTCGAGGAGGTGCTTCAGGATGCCAGTGAAGCCCATTTCAAACTCATTGTGACCGACGGTGTTTTTTCCATGGATGGCATTATCGCCAAGGTGGATAAAATATGTGACCTGGCTGATAAGTATAATGCCCTGGTGATGGTGGATGATTCACATGCCACCGGATTTGTTGGAAAGACTGGAAGGGGAACCATCGAACATTGCAATGCACAGGGACGGGTGGATATCATTTCCACCACATTTGGCAAGGCATTGGGTGGCGCCTCCGGCGGATGCATCTCGGCAAAAAAGGAGATTGTGGAATTGCTGCGTCAGCGTTCGAGGCCCTATCTGTTCTCGAATACAATTGCCCCGGCCATTACCGGTGCAACCCTTGAGGTGCTGAATATGCTCTCTGAAACAACCGCATTACGGGATAAACTGTTTGAAAACACCAGGCTTTTCCGCAAGGGGATGGAAGATTTCGGGTTTCGCATTGTGCCGGGCATCCATCCGATCGTACCTGTTTTATTCGGCCATCTACCCAATGATGCCAAGCTTTCGCAGGAATTTGCCAATGCCCTGCTCGAAGAGGGGGTTTACGTGATCGGCTTCTATTATCCCGTGGTCCCGAAAGGCAAATCGCGCATCAGGGTGCAAATCAGCGCCGCCCATTCGATGGAGCAGATCGGTTTTGCCCTGGATAAGTTCAGAAAGGTGGGGAAGAAACTGGGAGCCATTTAATTTACAATTTACGATTTACGATTTACGATTTACGATTTTTTTCCTACTCTTCCGACTTTCGTTTGTATCCGATTTGCTTTCTGGTTTCCTGCGGTGAATTCAAAAACTGTTTCAGGGCCTTGAATATTAATTGTATGTCATCGCTGTTTCTTCCGATCTCTTGTTCGAACTGTGCAAGTTTCAAGAGGATGTCTTTATGAGTCATAAGCATTTCACGCATTTTAGTGAATACCCGGATAATCCGGATATTCGTTTCAATTGCCTTTTTGCTGTTAATGACGCAAGACAGCATGGTAACTCCTTGTTCAGTAAAACAATAAGGAGCATACCGTAATCCGATCATGTCAGATTTGGAGGACGCAATTTGCGTCCTCCAAATCTGAAATTCTTCTATCGTTAATTCGAACATGAAATCTTCAGGAAAGCGTTCAATGTTACGCCTTACTGCCTCTTTGAGCCGTTTCGCTTCAACACCATATAATTCGGCTAAATCACGATCTATCATTACTTTCTGTCCCCTGATCTGGTAAATTTTACTAATAATCGCATCTTCAGGGATTGCGGGTAAAATTTCCTGGTTTCTCATGGTTGCAAGCTTTTTTTTAAAACAGATTTGGAAATTGGTTTTACAGAATTCATTCTGCTTAATCCGCTTTTCGAGGAAAAGGTTATACGATGAATAAGAAAAGTTTTCAACAAACGGATTTCCGCCACAAGATTGCTTTTAGTTTTGCACTTTGTACTTTGCACTTCCCATATATGATCTACGGCATCGGAACAGACATCATCGAAGTATCGCGCATCGAAAAGGTGATGGAGCGCGACATAGGTTTCAGGGATAAAATATTTACCCCCGGTGAAATCGCTTACTGCGAAACCAAAAAGCACAAGTTCGAAAATTATGCCGCCCGGTTTTCGGCCAAGGAGGCATTTTTAAAAGCTATCGGGACCGGATGGCGTTTCGGCATACGTTTCGCAGACATCGAGGTGTATCACGATGAACTCGGAAAGCCTTTTATCAATGCTACCGGAAAAGCAAAAGAATTGCTCGCCGACTTGTCAATTACAAAAATACATGTATCTTTATCGCATCTAAAAGAGATGGCCACCGCTATAGTAATACTCGAAAGTGAAACTGCCAGCCCCCATGCTTAAACATGTATTGCATCATTTAAAAATCAGGGTACAATTACTTTTATTTTCTTCTGGCGTTCTTGAATGGTCACAATCATCAGTTTTTCAAGGGTATTCAGGAATACTTCCGGTTTACCTTCGCAAAACTCCAGTTTGCCATTTTGTCAAAGGAAAAAAGGAGGTTCTTGATTCTGCCATCAAGACTGCAAATATTTTCAAATCTTCAAATCTTCAAATCTCTAAATCCTGACCTATGTCAAACATCGGATCGTACGAAGAACGCATAAAAAACTTTAACTGGGACATTGCTGAAAAAGAGCTCGACTACAAACCGGGCGACATGATCAATATAGGCTGGTACTGTTCCGACCGCATCTGTGAAAAAGGATATGGCAATAAACCGGCCCTTATATGGGAAGGTTCAACGGGCAACGAAAAGCATTACACCTATAATGACCTCAGGCTCAACAGCAACACAATCGGACAATTTTTACGCGACCTGGGCATCCAGGCCGAAGACCGTGTTTGTCTCTTCATGGACAAGATACCGGAACTGTATATCGGCTTCCTTGGGATCCTTAAGATGGGTGGTATAGCACAGCCGCTTTTTTCAGCATTCGGCGATGAGTCGCTTTTTGTCCGCCTCGACAATGCGCAAACCACGGCCATTATCACCCAAAAGAAACATGCGCCCAAAGTTCGCAAGATCATGGACAAGATGCCGTATCTGAAACATCTGATCATTGTGGATGCCGATCCGGCCAAGCCGCTGCTCGACCGTGAAGTTGCATTTGATATGGACAAAGCAGAAAAGGTCGAGAAATTTACGATCCACCCGACCTATGCGGAATCACCGTCGGTATTGCATTACACCTCCGGAACAACCGGTCAGCCAAAAGGGGTAAAGCACGTTCATTATTCGCTGATCTCGCAGTATCTTACCTCCAAATGGGTGCTCGATCTGCAGGATTCGGATATTTACTGGTGTACCGCCGACCCGGGATGGGTGACAGGAACATCTTACGGCATTATTGGCGCCTTCAGCAATGGGGTAACCCAATGTGTGCTCGATGCAGGATTTTCGGCTGATAATTGGTACCGGTTCATTGAAAAACGCAGGATCAGCATGTGGTATTCCGCGCCAACGGCCATCCGGTCGCTGATGAAAGCCGGGGATGAGGTAATTAAAAAATATGACCTTTCCTCCCTGCGTCACCTCGCTTCTGTGGGCGAACCGCTTAACAGCGAGGCTGTTATCTGGTCGGAGAAGGTGTTTGGCAAACCATTCCTCGACACTTACTGGCAAACTGAAACCGGGTCGATGATGATCACCAATTTCCCCGGGATGAAAATCAAGCCTGGTTCCATGGGCAAACCATTTCCCGGTATCACTGCAACAGTGATCCATCCGGAAACATATGAACCCTTTAATGAAACGGGCAAGATCGGCCTCATTGCCATCAAACCCGGCTGGCCGGCTATGATGCGGACTTACTGGCGCAACGAGGAGACCTATAAGAAGAAGTTCCAGAATGGCTGGTACCTTCCCGGCGACCGTTCCTCGATCGACAATGAAGGTTATTTCTGGTTTGTGGGCCGTGATGACGATGTGATCAACACCGGAGGCCACCTGGTAAGCCCCTTCGAAGTTGAATCGGCCCTGCTCGAACATCCGGCCGTGGCCGAATCGGCTGTAGTTGCCAAACCCGACTTCGTGAATATGGAGGTTGTCAAAGCCTTTGTGACCCTGAAACCTGGTTTTACCGGCAGCAAGGATCTTGACCTCGATATCATGAATTTTGTACGTAAGAAATTGTCGCCCCTGGCTATGCCCCAGGAGATCGAGTTTATCGATACCCTGCCGAAAACCCGCAGCGGAAAAATCATGCGCCGCATCCTGCATGCCAAAGAATGGGGAGAGGAGATTGGGGATACAAGTACGTTAGAGAATGATTAAACCAAATAATCAATTTACGATTTACGAATGACGATTTACGAT
>Ga0074195_1003322_pt1 | contig 15448 bp, 13 predicted proteins | sample EPASupsiteHSE623_FD_64525 | JGI IMG/M metagenome (GOLD analysis project Ga0074195, IMG submission 64525) | Bioremediated contaminated groundwater from EPA Superfund site, New Mexico - Sample HSE6-23 | ecosystem: Environmental > Aquatic > Deep subsurface > Groundwater > Contaminated ...
ACCTCAACATGCCCAATATCAATGGCCTGGAGTTGCTTGTCCGCTTACGATCCCGTTCGGATACCCGTTTCGTCCCGATCCTGGTGCTGACCACGGAATCCCAGCAGACCATGCGCCGGCAGGGCGGGGGCGCCGGGGCCCCCGCGCCGGCGCCCGCCCCCGTCCCCGCCGCGCCCGCGCCGGAGGCCATGTATGTGAAATTCTGGGGCACGCGCGGCTCCTGCCCCACCGGCGGAGCCGGCACGGTGCGCTACGGCGGGAACACCGCCTGCATAGAGGGGCGCGTGGGCGGCCAGCCGCTCATACTCGATTGCGGCACGGGTTTGCGCGATCTCGGCAATTCGCTGGTGAAGGAATACGCCGGCCGCCCGCTGGAAGGCCATGTCTTCGTGGGCCATACCCACTGGGACCATATACAGGGATTTCCGTTCTTCGGTCCGCTTTATAATCCCGCCAATACTTTCACCATCTACGGGGTCAGGGCGGCCCACGGCAGCCTGCAGAAGGTTTTCAGCGGTTCCATGGCGTCGGATTACTTCCCCATACCGCTTACCAAGCTGGCGGCAAAGCTGCGTTTTGTGGAGATGGGGGGGCCGGTGGAGCTCGGCGCCGCCAGGGTTTCGTTCCATCACCTGAACCATCCCGGCATCTGCATCGGTTTTCGCATAGAGGCGCATGGGCGGGTGGTGACCTACCTTGGCGACCGCGAGAACCTGGCCCGGCTGAACGGCGAGACCGCGCTTTCGCTGCGGCACGAGGCGGACCTCGCCGCTTTCGCCGCCGGCAGCGATCTTATAGTGGCGGAGGCGCAGTACACCGAAGCGGAATATCCGTCCCGTAAAGGCTGGGGACACAGCACTTTCCAGGACACCGTGCGCTTCGCCGTCTCGGCCGGCGCAAAACGCCTGGCGGTATTTCATCATGATCCCGACCATACCGACGAAATGATGGACGGCTATATCGAGGACTGCCGGGAGCAGGCTCGCAAGGCCGGCTCGCGGATGGAATGCTTCGCCGCCAGGGACGGCCTTAAAATAGACTTGTAGCGTGGGTCCTTGGACCCATGCCGATCTGGGCCCAAGGGGCTTGCCTTCTTCCGTTTCAGCTGGTAGACTGTAAATAAGGAAGGGAGGCGATATGAGACGCTTTCTGACAGCACTGGCGGTCCTCGGAACATGCGGATCCCTTAGCGCACAGATAAATTTCGACTCCCCCAGCGCCGGCAACTCCCCCGAACCCTCCAAACAAACTCTCGCGCCCTCGGCTTTCTCCCCGGTAGAGATGGAATTTTACGCCATGGCGGACGGCACCGAGGTGCTCCGTAAATTCGACTCTTCCGGCGATGAGAATATGCTGGGCCAGCTGAGGGGCGGGGAAAAAGTGCGTGTGCTGGGCAGGAACGGCGACTGGTACAAGGTGGCCGTCAACCGCCGCGAATACGACGAAGAGACCGGGCAATGGGGCTCCACCATGGGCTGGGTGCCCGTCAAGTCCGTTGGCGAGTCCGCGCCGGGCAATCCCGGCATACCGATGTCTTTCCAGAATATGGACCCCGGCGGCTGCCAGGGGGCTTTCATACAGAAGCTCAGAGGTTTCCAGGGCGTGCCCTATGTCTGGGGCGGGACCTCCCGCAAGGGAGTGGACTGTTCCGGCCTGGTGGTGGCGGCCATGCTGGAGGCGGGCTGCATACAGAAGGCCCCGCCGCGCACCGCCAAGGACCAGCAGAGGGCGGCCACCCCGGTATCCGACGCTTCGCAGCTTAAGCCCGGCGACCTGATCTTCACCGATAAGCCGGCGCATCATGTGAAAGTGTTCGTGGGAGACGGCAAGGTGATAGAGGCGGCCAGCCGCGGCACCACGGTGAGCGAGCACCCGTGGCAGCAGAAGTCCGGAGAGAATTTCGGTTCTTTACTTAGGTAATGCGGCCAGCCCCGCACTTTTTCCCCGGAAACCGGGGCCAAAGTGCGGGGTTGTTTTTCAAGGCAGGAAAAGCGCGGATAACAGGCAGAGCTGCGCCAGCGCGGTCAGCGCGGCGGCCCAGCGCAGCACCCGCCTCTTGCGCGCAGCCAGGCGCGCGGTTATAACCACCTGGCCCACTATATCCTCATAATAAGGCATGGCGGTTATGCCGCCGCCCAGGTATTTGTCCAGGCGCAGCACCAGCTCGCTGTGCGTGTATTTCGCTATGTCGTAAGGCGAGATCAGGAAGTCGCCGGAATGGACCTTGTCCAGCGGGGTTTCCAGGAAGGCCGGCAGACGGGGCAGTTCTATCCAGGGCGACACCGCGAATACGCCGAGCGGCAGCACCGCCGCCAGCAGGGCCAAAGCGGCCAGGGAGGCGGGCCCGGCCGGCGCCGCCAGCCGGACCAAAGCGAACTGCAGGGCGGCGAAAACCGCCAGCCAGCCGGTTTTTAGATCCAGCCGGTCCACCGAACTGCGCATATTTTCATGCATTATCCAGAGCCGTCGTTCCGGCTCCGGCGTAAGATGCGAGGAAACGCTCATTTCCGCCTCCGTTCTCCGCCCGCTGGGACCATACCGGTAAATATTCTAATAAATCCGGAAGGCGGCCGCGGTATAATTTTTGTAGGATATATCGCGGCCGTCGGTGCAGGAGGCAGGCTATGAAACGGAACTATTTCATGGTGGCGCTGGTGATGGCTGTGTTTTTCGCCATCTCGCTGCTCACCAATATACTGGGCCCGATAATTCCGGAGATCATCCGGAGTTTTGATCTGAGCCTGACTCTGGTGGCCGTGCTGCCTTTCTCGTTCTTCATCGCCTACGGCGTGATGTCCGTGCCTTCGGGGCTGCTGGTGGAGAAGTACAAGGAAAAACCGGTCATGCTGGGCTCTTTCGCGCTGGCTTTCTCCGGGGCGCTTTTGTTCGCCGCGGTCCCGAGTTATGTTTCGGCCATACCATCGCTGTTCCTGATAGGAGCCGGGATGGCGGCGCTGCAGGTGGCGATAAATCCGTTGCTGAGGGTTTCGGGCGGGGAAGAGCATTTTGCTTTCAATTCCGTGCTGGGCCAGCTGGTGTTCGGCGGCGCGTCCTTTCTCAGCCCGTGGATATATTCGTATCTGGTCGGGCGCGTGGGCAAGCCGGGCGGCGGTCCGGCGATAAAAGCGCTGTCGGCCATGACGCCTCCCGGGCTGGCCTGGGTCTCGGTGTACTGGGTGTTCGCGGCCGTCTGCGTGGCGATGACCGCAGTGATAGCCTTGTCGCGCTTCCCGGCGGTGGAGCGGAAGGACGACGAGAAAGCCGGCGCCTGGTCCGCGCACGCGGAGCTGCTGCGCGACAGGACGGTGCGGCTTTTCTTCATAAGCGTCTTCTGCTATGTGGGCGCCGAGCAGGGAATAGCCAACTGGATGTCGCAGTTCCTCAGTGTCTACCACGGCTACGACCCGCAGACCACCGGGGCGGCCTGCGTTTCCTGGTTCTGGGGGCTGATAACGGCCGGCTGCGTGCTGGGCATGCTGCTGCTCAAGTTCGTGGACAGCCGCAAGGTGCTGATAGCTTTCACTCTCTCGGCTTTCGCCTGCCTGACGGCCGCGCTGGCCGGCTCCGCGCCCGTTTCCAGGCTGGCCTTCCCGCTGCTGGGCTTCGCCCTGTCCGTGATGTGGTCCATAATATTCTCGCTGGCCCTCAATTCCGTGGAGAAACATCACGGCGCTTTTTCCGGGATACTGTGCACGGCCATCATGGGCGGGGCCGTTTATCCGCTGCTGATAGGCTGGGCCGGGGATCATTTCGGCCTGCGAGCCGGCCTCCTGCTGCTGTACCTGCCGCTGGCCTATATCCTGGGCATAGGGTTCTGGGCCAGGCCCAGAATACTCAACGAAACATTCGCCAGGCGCCGGGAGAAGGAAGCGGCCGCGGCGGAGGGGAAATAATGGAACTGGTGGGAGCCGATCTGGGCGGTACTAATTTCAGGGCGGGGCTGGTGAGCGGCGGGGAACTGGTAAAAACGGCGTCCCACGGCATAGACGGCGCTTCGTCCCGGGACAAGCTGCTCGAAGAGCTTTATTCCCTTATAGACCGGGTGATAACTCCTTCCGCCGCCGGCATAGGCGTGGGCGTGCCGACCATAGTGGACCTGAAACGCGGGCTTATCCGCTCCACCACCAATATCCCGTCCTGGAAAGATGTTCCTCTCAGGGACCTGCTGGAGGCGCGCTACCGCGTCCCGGTGCGGCTCAATAACGACGCAAATTGCTTCGCCGCGGGGGAGAAATTATTCGGCAAGGCGAAGGACTTCGATTCCGCCGTCGGCGTGGTGCTGGGCACCGGCCTGGGCGCCGGCCTGATCCTGGACGGGAAGCTTTACTCGGGGCCGAATTGCGGCGCCGGGGAATTCGGGGAGATCCCCTACCTGGGCCATAATCTGGAATATTACTGCAGCGGAAAATTTTTCAGGAATGTTCACAACACCACGGGCCGGGACGCTTTTGCGGGCGCCTCGGCCGGGGACAGGAAGGCGCTGGGAATGTTCGCCGAGTTCGGCGGCCATCTGGGCGAGGCCGTCAAGATCATTCTTTACGCGGTTGACCCGGAGATAATAGTGTTCGGCGGTTCGGTAAGCTCGGCTTTCAGGTTCTTCGCCCCGGCGCTGCGGGAGTCGCTGCGGTCCTTTTCCTACCCCGAAACGGCCGAAAAGCTGAAGCTGGCCGCGTCCGAAACCGAGAATATAGCCATCCTCGGCGCGGCGGCGCTGTGCCGGCTGTGAATTCTATAGTCCGCAGGTCCCGGTGGCGCAGCCGCCCCCGGCCGTGAGGGGCTGGCTGTTCCTGCTGCCGTCGCGGTAAACGGTTATGCCCTTGCAGCCTTCCTTCCACGCCAGCTTGTAAAGGTCCGAGATCTCTTCCGTCGCGGCGGAATTGGGGAGATTCACCGTTTTGGAGACGGCGTTGTCGGTGTGCTTCTGGAATTCCGCCTGCATCCGCACATGGCGCGAGGGCGGGATATCCGCGGCCGTGGAAAAAAGCTTTCGCGCCGCTTCGGGCACTCCGGCCAGTCCTTTCACGCTGCCTCCGTTGCGGTCTATCTTCAGCATGAGCTCTTCGGAGTGGAAGCCTTCCGTCCTGGCGATGTTCTCGAACAGCGGGTTTATCACCCTGAATTCTCCGGTTTCCCCGGAATTCAGGTGTGAGACCGCGAACAGGGGCTCCACTCCGGAAGAACAGCCGGCTATCAGGCTTATGGAGCCGGTGGGAGCGATGGTGGTAATGGTGGCGTTCCTGCGCTCCGGCCCGCCGGCGTAGACGCTGGACGGGAAATTAGGGAACGGGCCCCGGTCGGCGGCCAGGGCTTCGGAGGCCTCGACGGCCGCCGTTTTGACGAAGGCCATGATCTTGGAGGCGAGCTGCAGCGCCGTGTCGGAGTCGTAAGGCACATTCAGCGAGATGAGCATGTCGGCGAAGCCCATCACGCCGAGGCCTATCTTGCGGTTAGCCTCGGCCGTATGTTTGAGCCGGGCCAGCGGGTAGTTGTTGATGTCTATCACATTATCCAGAAAATGCACCGCGCGGCGTACGGCCCGTTCAAGCCCGGGATAGTCTATGCCGCGCTGCCTGACGAATTTGGAAAGGTTCAGGCTGCCGAGATTGCAGGATTCGTAGGGGAGCAGAGGCTGTTCGCCGCAGGGATTGGTGGCTTCCATGGGAACGGCGGGCGTGGGATTATGCCGGTTCACGGTGTCAATGAAGATCACTCCCGGCTCTCCGTTGGCATGCGCGGCGGAGATCAGGGCCGCCCAGAGTTTTTCCGGGTTCACCGGGGTCCTTTTTCTGGTGTTCGGGTCAACCAGGTCGAAATTCCTCTTTTCCTCCAGGCAGCGCATGAACTCGTCCGTCACGGCCACGGAGATGTTGAAGTTGGAGAGGACGCCCTCCTGCGCTTTGCAGCGGATGAAGTCGAAGATGTCGGGGTGGTCCGCCCGCAGCACTCCCATATTTCCGCCGCGGCGCACCCCGCCCTGCTCCACCACTCCCATAGCCTGGTTGTAAAGGTGCAGATAGGCCAGGGGGCCTTTGGCGATCATTTTCGTCCCGTCCAGCCTGCTGCCGGCGGGCCTGAGGCTGGAAAAGGAGAAGCCGGTGCCGCCGCCGGATTTGTGGATCTCGGCGGCGTTCATCAGCGTGGAGAAGATGCCCTGTATGGAATCCTCCACCGGCAGCACGAAACAGGCGGAGAGCTGTCCGAACCGGGAGCCGGCGTTGAGCAGAGTGGGGGAGTTGGGCAGGAATTCCAGGCGGTTCAGCATCCCGTAAAAAGCCTCTTCGGTCGCGGCCACCTCGTTCGTGCTCTTCCGGTAGAACATGTCGGCCGAGGCCACGCTCCTGGCCACGCGCCGGAACAATTCTCCGGGGGATTCGAAGCCGTCCTTCAGCCGGCGCAGATACCGGTCCTCCAGCAGCCTGAGAGCGTTAGGAAGAAGTCCGCCGTCCGCGCCGCCCGTTTCCGTTCCGGCCGGCGCCGTCTGGGTTGCGATGGTCATATTAGCCTCGTTCGTGAAATGTGACGCGCCGTTGGGCGCGGCATCCGCATATAGATTGTATTCATTGCCCGCCGCCGCTGGCAAGAAAAATATTGAAGACCGTTTTTCCCGGATACCGCGGCCCGCCGGCCCGGCCGGTAGAAAATGATATAATAACGCTTTCTTGAGCCTCACAGGGGGAAACGGAATATGGACCAGCTTTTCGCGAAAAAAGACCTGAGCAGACTTTTGGCGGAAATGCACGACGACAACCGTCTGCGCAGGGTGCTGGGCCCGGTGACCCTGACCTCGCTGGGGGTCGGGGCCATAATCGGCGCGGGCATTTTCGTGGCCACCGGCGCCGCGGCAAGGTCCGTGGCCGGCCCGGCCCTTATGGTCTCCTACGGCCTGGCCGGGCTGACCTGCATTTTCGCGGCTCTGTGCTACGCCGAGTTCGCCTCCATGGCCCCGGTGGCCGGTTCGGCCTATACCTACGCTTATGTCACCATGGGGGAACTGTTCGCCTGGATAATAGGCTGGGCCCTGGTCCTCGAGTACGGCGTCTCCTCCGCGACCGTGGCCAACGGCTGGTCGGGCTACTTCCAGAGCGTGCTGGCCAAGTTCGGCCTGGCTTTGCCGCCCTATCTGCAGAAGGCCTATTTCGCCTACGAGAACGGGCATTTCGTGGCCACCGGTTCTCTTATGAATCTGCCGGCCATCTGCGTGGTGGCGCTGGTGACTCTGGTGCTGATAAAGGGCATCAGGGAGAGCGCCGGCTTCAACGCGATAATGGTCTTCCTGAAGGTGGCGGCCGTGCTTTTCGTGATCTTCGTCGGCATGTTCTTCATCAAACCGGATAATTACACCCCGTTCGCGCCGTACGGCTGGACGGGCCTGAGCTTCTTCGGCATACCGATGTTCGGCCAGACCAACGCCGGCGGCGATCCGGTGGGCATGATAGCCGGCGCGGCCATAATCTTTTTCGCCTATATAGGGTTCGACTCCGTGTCCACCCACGCCGAGGAGGCCATAAATCCGCAGCGGGATGTGCCCATAGGCATTATGGCGTCCCTTGTCATATGCACGGTCCTTTATATAGCCGTGGTGGCGGTGCTCACGGGCATGGTGCCCTATGCGCAGCTCAGCAAGGACGCGGCCGTGGCCGACGCTTTTAAGCAGGCGGGCCTGCCCTGGGCCGAGTTCATCATAGCCGCGGCCGGAGTGGCCGGCATAACCTCGGTGCTGCTGGTGATGATGCTAAGCGGACCGAGGGTGTTCCTCGCCATGGCGCGCGACGGGCTTATTCCCGCTAAATTCTTCGCCGATGTGCATCCGAAATTCCGCACCCCGTGGAAAAGCACCATGGCCATAGGAGTTTTTGTGGCCATCCTGGCCGGACTGCTGCCGATAGACGCCTTGCTGCACCTGAGCAATATAGGCACCTTGTTCGCCTTCGCCATAGTCTGCGGCGCCGTGCTGATAATGAGAAGGACCAATCCCGGCGCGGAGCGCCCGTTCCGCTGCCCCTGGGTCCCCGTGATCCCGCTGCTGGGCGTGGGCAGCTGTCTGCTGCTTATGATCTCGCTGCCGGCCGCCAACTGGTGGCGTCTTTTCGTCTGGCTGGCCATAGGCCTGGGCATTTATTTCGCCTACGGCAGACGGCACAGCTTCATGGGGAAGGAACTGCGCGGCGAAAAGATAGACGACAGACCGGTGATACATATAGAGCCCGGCCATTGATCCGATGACGCGGCGCCGGATATCCACGCGGTTTTTCCTTATTACGGCCCTCGCCGCCGTTCTCTCCGCGCCGGGGCCCCGGGTTCACGCCGCTCCGCCTGAGCTGGTCTATTACGACTTCCTCGAAAAAAACCCCGAAGGGAATTATGTACTGCGCGGGGGCATATACAGGGACCCCGCGCTGGGGGAACTGTTCCGCGCGCAGACCGCCCCTCCGCCCGGCGGGCCCTATCGCATGCGCCTGGTGGCCGACGCCGGCGCCATGAACCGCGCGGCCGAATTCACGGACCTTTTCCTGGGGCATGAAGCTTTCGCGGGGATAAAGGACGGACTGCTTTTGGAGCGCGTGGAAGGCGACCTCGGCCGCATGAACTGCCGGAACGATGTTCCGGAGTCGCCGCGCATAATCCGCTGCGACGCGGAATACATACTTTCGCTCGGCACTGGCCCGGCGCATGTGACCGCGGTGTTCACCAGCCGCGGCGTGGGCGGGGCCGGGGGAGCCATGCCGATAGCTTCCATAAATTATCCCGCCATCACCATGCTGCACGAACTGCTGCATACCTGGACGCTCAACGATGAATACCAGTACTCCCAGTCGGAGGCGGATTTTTACTGCTCCGAACCGTCGATATTGAAGGGCCCGAACAATACTTCCCTTCAGGCGCGGGACTCGTATGAGTCCGAGGAGGAGGCGGTGAGGCTGCACGGCGGCGACATACCCTGGCTGGCCGACGCCCTGCTGCCGATAACCGCTCCGGGTTTCGCGGGCGCGAGAAAACTCGGCACCCAGCTCTCGCTCGGAGACAGGGAAAAACCGGGGCTTTTCTCCGGAGCGAACTGCAGCCGGAAAACGCCGTCTTTCCGGCCCTACGGGCCGGATACCATAATGAGAACTTTATCGGCGGATTGGATCCCGGCTATACACCGCAAGGCCGTCCTGGCCGAGATAGCCAAAGCCGCCGGCTGGCCCCGCGCTTTTTCGCCGCGCCAAAGTGCGGGGCCAGCCTCAGTAAAATAGTCCCGCACTTTTTCGCCGCGCCAAAGTGCGGGGCAAGCCTCAGTAAAATAGTCCCGCACTTTTTCCCCGGAAACCGTGGCCAAAGTGCGGGGTTTCCGGTAAAACGAAGGGATCAGGAAACGCATTTACCGTCGTGGTGGGAGCTGTTGTCGTCCAAAAATTTAAGCGCCGCGCCGCAATGGCGGCATTTGTAATGCGCCGGGGATTCTTCCGCTCTCAGCAGTTCTTCCAGGGTCCTGGGGGTAAAATCCCAGACATCCACGCCCGCATTTATAGTCCATCCCAGCCTGCGCCACTTTTCGTGGATATGGCCGCATAAAAGCTTCCGTTCCGTCTTTACGGGGGTGTGGCGCAGCAGCCAGCCGTCCAGCTCCAGCGTTTCGTGCGCCTCGCTGAAGCCGTCGGCGATCATGCGCCGGGCGCTTTTGTCGTGGTTGCCGAGTATGAGGATCTTGCGCGCGCCGTTAAGCCGGCCGATCAGCGAGGCCCATCCGGAAGCCCCGCCCATGCCGAAATCGCCGAGATGATACACCGTGTCTTCCGGTTTTACCGCGGAATTCCAGCGCGCGATCAGTTCCCGGTTCATCTCCTCCGCCGAAGCGAAGGGACGCGCGCAGTATTTGATGATATTGGCGTGGTTGAAATGCGTGTCGGCGGTGAAAAAGATCTTGGGAGCCACGGTTCTCAGCGCGCGTCGGCCGGCTGCAGTATGCGCGCCTTCTGCAGGGCGAATTCGCTCTCGGTGAGCACGCCGCCCCGTTTCAGTTCGGCCAGCCGTTCCAGCTGGGAGACGAAATCGGCGTTGGACGGCCGGCTCTTGCCCCCGGCTTTGCCGAGCAGCCCGGAAATGGTGTGCGCCACGCGGTAAAGATCAGTTTTCCAGATCATCTCGATGCATTTCGGGCCGCCGGCGGCGGTTATCTGCATGCGGCCGAAAGCCAGTCCGGTGGCATAAGACACGGAATTTATGCGGGAGAGGGGGAATTCCATCTGCCTGAGGCCGTACAGAATGCCTTTATCCAGCAGGAGCACGCGGGTATCGGTAACGGTAACCAGCCAGGCCCGGCCTTCCAGGAAGCCGGTGGTCATGGCAAGTATTTTTTCCTCCGGCGAGAGCACCTTGTGCAGGCAGGCCCGCTCCCGGCGCGTCAGCCAGCTGTGTACCAGCCCCAGCGCCGCTATCTGCTCCTCCACTTTTTCCCTGTCCGCCGGCATTCTCTTCTCCCGAAAATAGTTTAAATTTATGCGTTGTCCGGCTCCGCCGCCGGGCGGAAGAGCGCGGAAACATCCGCCGCGCCGGATATGGGCGCGCGCTCGCTCCCGGGGAACCCGTAATTGTTGTCTGCGCGGATACGGAGTATTGAAGTTTACAGGTTACTGCCGTACAACAGGGATATTCTAGCAAAAAGCGCGCCGCGGTTTAAACGGGCCGGAAATAAAAACGCCCGGCGCTTTCCGGCGCCGGGCGTCCCTGGTGAAACCATGTTCAATAAGGGTTCCAGATATACCCTATTACGAAGGTGGTTCCCTCCGGGGTCGTGGCGAGGACGACATTATAGTCCATATCCCCGTCCTCCTGCCGCGTATGCTCGGCTATCCTTATGTCCGTAAGGTCCTTGTTCCCGATCAGATCGGTCTCGATGCCGGCGGCCATCGCTCTATAAGCGGCGATCACCGCTTTATCCTCTTTCGGGTCCAGGTCCTTGGCCGTGGCTCTCCAGGACTTGGCCAGATCTCTGACGGCGGCGTCGCCTTTCGACCATTCCCAGAAATCGGCCGACTCTTCCTCGGTCAGGTCCATGCCGCCGGATTTGTTAAGTATCAGGTTCTCGCTGGTGCCGGCGGGGTATTCCTGGCGCCAGAACGAATGGCCCATTTCTTCCACTTCCTTGGCTGCGGCCTGGGCTATGGCTTTTTTCAGGGTGGGAATACCCTGTCTCCAGGAACCGGCGCGTTCAAGGCGGCAGTCGATTTTCCTGCCGGCGTCCGGCACCATGTGGTCGCCGTCGTCCCGGTAAATGGTGAAATAAGCCGGGAAGCGGCCGGTCTGTTCTCCGGCAAGGACTTTCCTGGGCAGCGAGAATTCCAGGTCTTCGGTATGGGTGGCGTCGCTGTAGTATTTGGCGAAGGAATATTTCTCCTCGCCGGAGCGCAGCATCCGCTCGAAGGAGAACTCGGCCGGCAGCGCCGCGCTGATGTCGAGGCTCTTTTTCGGGTCGGAGATGGTGAACCTGGCGGTTTTTTCGGATACGGAACCGGCCAGGGTTACGCCTTTTTCCGCGGAGCACGATACTTTCAGTCCGGCCCGGTCCGCCGCCGGAGCCGCGGGGCTGGGAAGGGCTTTGTCGTCAAGGGCCGCTATCGCGGCGGGAGAAATCCGCCGTGCTCCGGCCTTTTCTCCGTCAAATCCGATGGTCTGGGTCTGGGCGAACGAAGCCGCCGCTATGAACATCGGCGCGAACGCAAGGAGTACCTTCATCATGTGTTATCCTCCGACTGTCACTGTTTTTCGAACATAGGAACATAGTAACTTTACAACATGTCGTGCAGTCCGACCATGAGGCAAAAGGCCCTTGTCTCCGCCGCTTTCCGGCCCGTATAAAATAGGCCGAAAGTCCCATGAACGAAAAAGGTACCTGTTACCTTTTTAAAAGGTAACAGGCACCTTTTCAGGTATTGGGGCGATCAGGCCGCGCGTTTGCGGGTGCGGGCGTAGTAGAGCATCATCGCCCCGGTGGCCGTCAGGCCCACCGCGCCCAGTATCACCCATACCAGCCAGGGATGATGGGCGTTCCAAAGCAGCCTGGTGGCGTCTTCGACCGTGCCGCCGGCCCCGTTGTTGAGGGAGGCGGCCATGGTTTCCATCACCCTCTCCGCCGGCAGGGCTTTCACCTGGTCGGCGGCCATCCCGGCCGTTTCGATCAGATACCGCCTGGCGAAGTTAAGCTTGCTGCCCAGGCTCTCGTAAAGATAGCCCGAGATGAAATTGCCCAGTCCCCAGCCCACGGCGAAGGGAATATTGGAATAGCCCATATACAGCGCTTTTTTCTCCGCGGGGGCGGTGAGCCCGATATACTCGGAGAATTTCGGGCTGCACATCATCTCGCCGATGGAGAAGGCGAAGATGCCCAGAGCCACGACCCAGCCGGCCATGGAGGCGCCGCAGCCGACGAAGGCCGCCACGGAAACTATCATCCCGCCTATCAAAGCGACCATCGGGTGGAATTTGCCCGTAAGCCAGGAAATAGGCAGCATCAGAAGTATTATGGCCGCGGAGTCTATATTTATCAGGATCTCCGGCTTCACATAACCGTTCGGCAGCAGATAATCCTTGCTGAGGGCCGCCAGATACGGCGCGATATCGCTGGAGATCACCCATTCATCTATGAAGTTCGGCAGCAGGTCCCAGAGCTGCATGAACATGAACCAGAAACCGCTGAAGATGCCGAGGAAGATCAGGAAGTTCTTGTCTTTAAGCGTACTGATGGTGTCCAGGAAGGTCTGGCCCGCAGTTTTGGGTTTGGCTCCGGCTGTTTTTTCCGGCTCCCTGTAAAGGATGACGGCGGGAAGGAAGTTGAAGGCGGTGACGCCCGCGGCGCACAGGAACACCAGCTTGAAGTTGGTCTCGCCGCGGATGACGGCCGCCAGCATCGGCGCCAGGAAGCCGCCTACATTCACCATCCAGTAGAAGATGCCCCAGGCGATGGAACTGTTCTGCTCGTTTGAGGCTTTGGCGATGGTGCCCTGCACCGGCGGCTTGAAGATGGCCGTGCCGAGTCCCACCAGACACGCCGCGCCCAGGGCGCCCCAGTAGCCCTGCGCGAAGGCGAAGGATAGATAGCCGAGAATATTGATGACGAAGGCCGCGTACAGGCTTTTTTTGTAGCCGTACTGGTCGGTGAAGCCGCCGGAGATCATCGGCACCAGGCATTGCACCAGCGCCCAGATGGCGTAGATATTGCCCTTCTGCGCGTAGCTCAGTCCCAGGCCGCCCTGGGTGACGGTATAGATCATATAAAGCGGCAGGATGGCGCGCGCTCCGTAGAAGGCCAGGCGCTCGTTGGCCTCCATCCAGTTGGCGAACCAGAAATTAGGTTTAAGCCCCAGTATCTGCTGCCGCACGGTAAGCTTGGTCGTCACAGGCGCCTCCTCCGTATTTTATTTCCGGGCTATCTGATTCAGGTACTTCGCGGCCAGATTCACGCAGGCCGGCCTCGCGGACGGGTATATCGAATCCGAGGACCCGCAAAACGCCTCCATGGCCGCCCGAGCGCGGCCCAGGCAGTCGGAGGAAGCGCCTTTACAGGCGGCCCGGCATTCCTTATATATCCGCCTTGCCGTGCTTATATCCGACCCGGGGATCCGTCCCGCGCGGGCGTTGTCCTCGATAAGCTGCACCGAACTGTCCGAGAAAGAGGTCAGAAAGCCCTGGCAATTGGCTTCCAGGGCTTTGTTCGCGCGGCTTTGCGCCTGAGCGGCCCGGTTCGCCGCGGCCAGAACCTTTTTCGCGGAGGACGCCAGCGGTCCCGAGGGGGAATTCGCGATTACTTTATTGAAATACTCCGCCGCTTCGGAGTAGCGCCCGGCGGAGAACAGGTCTTTGCCGCGCTGGAAATCCGATTGCGGGGTCTCTTTAAGGCCGGCATTGTCGCGCATCAGTTCGTCTATCTGTTTCTTCAGCCCTTCTTTTTCCACGGCCGCGCTTTCGCGCAAAGCGACCATATCGGCCTGCAATTTCGCGTTGGCCGCTTTTTCCGCTTCCCACTCCTTCTTGTAACAGCCCGCGAAAGCGCCGGAAATCAGGATCAAGATTAAAGCCCGCCGCATATAAGCCACCCCCGGTACTTGTATAGGCCTATAGTGCCAATTTCAGGCAGGGATTTCAAGGCTTTCCGGCGACATTCTTATATCCTGCCGGACCCGGCGTATTTTGTAAAATATCATCCGGGCCGGAAGATCCGACATGAGAATAATTTTCCCGATCGCGCCGCTCTTGTGCCTCCTTCCGGGCGCCGCGGCGGCTTTTCACCCGCTGATAACCGAGGACACCGGCTTGCTGGGGAAAGGGGAGAGACAGGTGGAAATGTCTTTCGAACGGGCCGCGGCCAGGAATGGGCCGGACACCCTGTCGTCCACGCTCGGCTCCGAGCTTTCATACGGTCTCAGCGGCAAGGCGGAACTGCTTTTCTCTTTTCCGTGGACGGCCTGGAGTTCGGACGGGGTCTCCGAAAGCGGCCCGGGCGACGCGGCCCTGGAGGCGAAATTGGAGGCCGCTCGTTACGCCGGCTGGATCGTGGCGCTCAAACCGGGGTTATCCCTGCCGGCGGGAAGCGCGAATAAGGGGCTTGGGACGGGCAGAAGCGGCTTCTGGACCTGGGCGGTAGCGGGAAAAACAACCGGTCCCCGGCATTATTATCTTAACGCCGGTTATAAGCTGAACAGGAACAAGGTCGGGGAAAAAGAGGACATTCTCCGGGGGTCGGCCGCGGCCGCTTACGAAATAAAACCGAAAACCCTTGTTTCTCTGGACCTGGCGGCGGAGACCAACTCCGATCCTTCGGACTCCCGGGTTCCGCTCGAACTGATAATGGGCTTTATCTGGTCCCCTTCGGATTCCGTGGACCTGGACGCCGGCCTTAAAACCGGCTTGAACGGCGCCGCCGAGGGCTCCGGGTTCCTGGCCGGCGCCGCCTTCCGTTTTTGAGATCCCCGTCAATCTTCGGGATTTGTTCCCCGCGCGGGTCAGCGCGCCGCGGGGATATTGGTCTTCGCGGCGAAACCTTCCGGAGGGTAGATGTAGTCCAGGTCGAAGCAGGCCGTGCAGAAATCCTGCCGCCTGCCGGGCAGTAAAGCGTCGAAATCGGAGATATCCAGCCAGCGAATGCTGTCCGCTCCAAGGAACTCGCGGATCTCTTTTTCGGACATCCGGTTTGCCAGCAGCTCTCCGGTGGTGGGTGTGTCGATCCCATAGAAGCACGGACCCACCACTTTCGGCGAACCTATGCGGACATGGATCTCTTTCGCGCCGGCCCGGCGCAGCATATGCACCAGTTTGCGCAGGCTGGTGCCCCGCACGATGGAATCGTCTATAAGCACCACACGGCGGCCGGGAAAAAAGCCGGGGAGGGGGTTGAACTTCTGTTTTACGCCCTCATCGCGGCTGGCCTGGGTGGGTTTGATGAAGGTGCGGCCGACATAGTGGTTGCGCAGCA
>Ga0074195_1003323_pt1 | contig 15447 bp, 10 predicted proteins | sample EPASupsiteHSE623_FD_64525 | JGI IMG/M metagenome (GOLD analysis project Ga0074195, IMG submission 64525) | Bioremediated contaminated groundwater from EPA Superfund site, New Mexico - Sample HSE6-23 | ecosystem: Environmental > Aquatic > Deep subsurface > Groundwater > Contaminated ...
TCATGGTACCAGAAGAGGCTAATTGAGTGAAGTTCTCAATGGAAAGGACTCCGTGGGGAAACCGAAGATACGCGAATCCGGTGAGGTTCTCGCTAATTACGGTGACATTGGCCTCGGTGATTGTCTCGTTTGTGGCGTTGAACTCGACAAAGACCACAACATTGCTACCGGAGGTTATGTTGAATAATATTGAGCTGTTTATTGTGACGTTTGTTCCTTCACGCAAGCTCCAAGAGGCATTCAAGAAATTGAAGATAGAAGATGCGTCGATCAGAAACTCATAGACCTGAGTGGAGTTGATGTTGCTTAGATTGGAGAGGTTAATCACTTCCGGAGGGTTTCGAAGAGAGAAATTTTCTGAATAAGATACGTTAGTGTTAACGCCATCTGTTGAAAGTAATTGGATGATATAATTTGTTGCTTCTGGAAGTGTAGAAGAATTATAGGTAATACTAGTCTGGTTTATTTCAGGTAATAAGGGGGAGTAAATCGATGAGTTTCCATCATTGATCAAGATTGTAAAATATAAAGTATCATTATCATAATCTGTTGAATTCCACCGTATTGACAGAGGTTTTCCTCTCTCAAGTACGGGGGATGAAAGATCTATACTCAAAATTGTGTGCGGGGGATTTTGGGATACATTTCGCCGGCTAATCGTTGTATTGGTAATATTATTGATAAACAAGATTGAAGAAACGTTTTCGAATGGGAGGACTATTAGCAGTTCTGTGGAATTGTATTCTGATACGTTCCCATCTTCACCAAATATGGCCGACCTAGGATCGAGGTATATCCGTGAAAGGATCCTTTCAGAGGAATCCAAAGTTACTACGCTGAGATTTCCTGTTAAGAAATCGTCTTGAGAGGATTCAAATAGTGATGGGACTACATAGAAGTTTTTTGGGGAGACTGAAAAGGTGGTGTTTGCTGAAGCGGGGATCACGATCATTTGCTTGTAAGAGTTTGAGAGCGTGTTATTGAGTTGGGTTATCATTTTGACATATGTTTCATTATTGATCCATCTGCGAAATGAAGATGATGTGGAGTTAAACCTTGCCCCCATTAGATTAGAAACGTTAGAAATATTTAATGAACTAAAGAACGTTTCAAGGATTAACTGTTCAGATTCGACAGGACACGTTTTTTGTCCGGCGATAGATCCTTTACATCGATCATCAAAAAGAGTGTCTTGGTTTCCATCCCCGTTAAGACATGCGAGTTTAAGCCCGCCAAGAACTTGATTTCCATGATTCCATTCTGTCTCAAAGTATTCATCACAAAAGTAGAGGGTATGGGCGATTTCATGCGCGGCAGTCGTTGTTAAGATTGGGTTGATCCCAGATACCACTCCTCCGGGCTGTAAAGCACTACTAAACCCGGGCCCTTTGTATAATGATCGTGATGCAATCCCAACTACACGCGAGGGGTGTTGGCCGGCAATAATGATGCCTTTGGATAATTCATTTAGAGCACCTCTGTCGATCCATGGGTTCATCTGGGTGACAAATGGAGATTGTACAATGATTGTTTGAATTGAGTCTGGTAAGGGATATATTTGTTTAAGGAAGTTTTGCTGCTCTATCGCAAGTGAGGTATAGTTCTCGATATTATCGTTTGTTTGGTTAACATATGGTACAAAAACGATAGACAGGTTAGGCATCGAGAGAACATTTATGGTGGTATTCTTGAGGTTGTTCGCTGGAGAGCTATCTGAGACTGCGTAAGAGATTGTGCAAAGGAGGAGTATCATAAAAACAATGACTACAGGCCGTTTAATCATGTTGGGTGCCTGCGCATAGTTGTTTATAATCTTTTGAAGTGACGTATTCACAAAAAGTGGCATTTCCAGTGTACTGTTTAAGGCTTAGATAACAATAATCTCGTTCAGAGGGTGGGATCTGCTCACAAAGTTGCGGGCTATCAAAAAAAACCGCGGTTGCGCAAGCACCATGATTAGGGGATATAAACAAATCATCTGATCCTGCATAAGAATAACTTTTTACATATAGGCATAGTGGGGGTAGGCAATAGCCGCCTTGCGGGGGATTAAATTCAGGTTCGCTGTCATATTCAATTGAACCGTATGGACATTTGCATATCTGACGTTGTGGGGTATTGAAAGAGCAGTGCAGAACTGGATCATAATGATGTATGGGCCTACCGAAGAGTAACTCAATAGAGGAGTTTTTTAAGAAGTTGTCTAGCTCTTGTGGGGGAAATGATGAGATAAGATTGTTTGAAAACCTCTCAGGTTCGGGGGTAATGCTCTTTTCTGGAGTATTGATCCATAGGGCAATGATTAATACCGTGATTAATAACCAAATTGTTATTCTCCGTTGGTTCTCTTTGATTATCATGAGGTCGCCACCGTTGCATTGATGAACAAGTTTGTGCCTGGGCTTGTTGGTTTGAAAGTGAATTTGAATAAGGCGCTTTGATTAGATGGGATCATCCTTGGATTCGCCGTGTCGAGAGTTTTTGTCAATGGAACCCCCTCAAAAGACACGCTCACAGTTCCAGTCGCATTCAGCGTTCCATTATTGAATACTCTCACAAGCACATATCCAGACTTGCCTAATATCATTGGGACGTTCGGTAAAGCTTGGATGGGGATTAATTCAATTATCTGTAAATCGGTTTGGTTGGTTGTGGTGATATTACTGCATATGCTGCTTGTGCAGTTTAGTCCGTTTAGGCATTGTTCTGTTGCTGTGCAGCTTGCTCCGGCGTCTAGTCTGCATGGGTTGATTGCTGTGGATCGGTTGGTGGTTGTTATTTCGTCGTCTCGGCTGTAGTCGCATCTTGAGCTTGTGCAGGTTAGGCCGGTTTTGTAGGGTTGGTACGATCCGATGGATAGATACCTCCCCTGCATATTGTAGGTTGAATCGCTCGTGCATATTGCTCTTCGGGTATCTAGGATATATGTGTCTTTGTAGGTGACCCATGTGCTTCTGCTTGTGGTGTTTGCGCAGTTGTGGTAGGCGACCATTGCGATTTCTCTGTGTTTAATGCTGGATGCACTTATTGCGTTGTAGACTTCGTCCATTGTTTCGTCCATTACGCAGTCGCCGTATGGGCAGCCTAGGAAGAAGTATTGTTCTTCATCATCTAGCCATTCTGCCCAATTTGCGCAATCGGTCAATGCGTCTTCGTCTTTGTAGGCGCATATGTCTGGCCAGTCTATAATGTCGCGCATGAAGTTAAAGCAGTAGGCATCTGTTGAGTTTGATTCTCCAGTCATTGTTGCTGTGATGTCTGCATCATTTAGGAATTCGTAACCATCGTGGGTTGTTGTTGAGTCAGCATCATAAGCGTCGGTTAAGTAGATGGATTCGGTCAACAGTTGTATTGTCCCGTTATCGGTTACATTGATTCGTTCTTTCCAGTTCTTGCTTCCTTGGATATTTTTGATTAGGTACAGTCCTTGAGTGAAGGTTTCTTGTAGGTAGCTTCCATTTCCTTCTTTCCAGTAGGCAAGCTGTTCTTTTTGGTTCAAATAGGTGACATTATAAATTGTGTAATAGATAGGTAAATCTTCCAAAGTAGTCAGATTGAAGGTGTTCGGGTACTTTACCAAGCCATACCCGTAATAGTCATCTCTTCCTGCATCCCCAAGATCTTGCGCAGAATTCCGAAGTATGGTCCGTATTTCAGCATTGGTCAAGCTCCGGTTCGCGGATTTTATCAACGCAGCTATCCCTTCAACATGCGGAACTGACAACGATGTCCCAGAAAGAATAGAATAACCCCCATCAGCCCACGTTGTATTAATATCAACACCAGGGGCCATCAATTCAAGTTTAGACCCATAATTGCTAGATGATGCCCTATTAAGATCATAGCCAACCGATCCAATAGCGATGACTTTACCATACCGCGCAGGAAACAATATTTCTCCATTATCATTCCCAGCTGCCGCTATAAGCAAGGCACCGTTTGTATATGCTTGCTGAACTGCTGAAGCAAAAGCCGGAGAATACTCTTTGAATCCAAAACTCATGCTAATGATAGATATGTTATTGGCGATAGCCCAGTCTAATCCTGCCAGCGCATCGCTAATCATCCCCGTAGGCCCATCTGTGATTTTCACAGCATAGATGTCCGCCTCAGGCGCGACGCCAACAAGCCCCTCATCATTGAGAATGGCGGACAACACTCCTGCAACCGCAGTCCCATGACCATAAGTGTCAGTGTAATTGTCGCTAATCACGCTCGTCCCACCTGCTATCTGTAAATCTGGATGTGGCGCGATTCCAGAATCGAGTATAGCAATCGACACGCCGTTGCCTTTCGTTAGGTTCCACGTGATTGGGGCATTTGTGAGATTGACATTCCATGGCACGGGTTCAGTCACGAGCTTCATTGGCTGGTCGATTTCGATGCTTTTGACAGTAGGATCGTCAATAAAATGGGCGATATCGGTTTTTTTTGCGCGGGTCTTTGCCATGCCTAGTTTGTTGAGTTTCTTTTCAACCAGGCTAGTATCTGGCGATGTGCCTTTCTTGTAACTTATTATGAGTTCAACTTCTTGTTGATCGCTCAGATTGGATAGTATATTGTGGCTATATGGGGGGATCTTTTGGGATTGGGTGAAATTTTCGCTGGCATGGGGTATATTCTTCAAGTCGGTAAAATCGATTGCATCTGCCTGGTTTGTCTGCCCGCGGATTCTGGATTCAGCGGAGTTGGCTGTCGCTAAAAATATCAATAGGACCCATATTAGGCACATCCTTGCTTTATATTTATTTAGGGTCCTCGATCGAGATCCCTCCGCGATTAGATTCGGGCATGCGGCAAGTGCCTCTCCTCTCGGCCTTCCGTTCAGGACTCTGTCATCTATCTCCCTTTTTTCCACTATACTATCCCCCACTATATACAATGGGGGTTTTCCGGCCAAGGGGTTATTTAAACATTTCCTTGTTTGTCGAGAGAAGTGGCTTCTGGCACAGTGATACGTATCTTCTTAACCATACGGTCATCATTATGAGGTAAGGCCATAGCGCGATGCTGTTTGTCATGTCGATCATCGTTCCGATGATTGAAGTGATCAGAAGATATGCTGCGAGCCATAATGTCATAGGCCACAAGATCGTCTTTGGTTCCAGTATCGCGATATTTAATGTTTTTTTTATCGCTTTCGATCCGCGCAGATCGTCTTCTGTAGTCATAGAGATATGCAAGGGGAGTGTGAAGTATTCATAGAGTATGAACCATATGGGGACTGTCCAGTTGTACCATTCTGGCTTGAATGCGATCACCATCAGTACGAATAGGACTGCCCAGGCTATGGTCCATGGGAAAGTGGTCCGGAACCATCGTCGGATCCATCTGTGATCTGCTTTCTTTCCGCTAAGTTTGGCCCATATAAAGGCGTTGAAGATGCAGTAGGCAGCAAGGAATATCAAGGCCCACAGCGTCGCTGCCAGTCCTATCTCCCACAGGACTGATATGACCCCGTCATATGCTTTCTGTATCAGCGCAGGGTTTCCTGCCCAGTCATCCCTGTTGAGGTCGATGGCTTCAAATCCTGGCTTGATCCATTCTATCGTCGCATAGATTCCTAAGTAGGCCAGATAAGCCATAGCGCAGAATATCGCCTCTATCGCCATCGCCCACGCCGCGCCGCGGTCCATTCCGATGATGCTCGGCTTGAATTTTGATATTGCAGTCTTGAAGCTGCTTCGCGGCTCTTCGGTTTTCTCAACAGGCGCTGCCTTTTGTTTCCCCATCGATCCAGGTCTCCTTGCCTTCTATAAAATTGTATTGCCCCTGTTTTTCCATCTGTGCTATCCCGTTTTTCTATCAGCCAACTTTTTAAATTATTAGTCACTCAGAAGATACAACTTATCAAGGTGTTTTCGATGGACCCTCTAGAGACCACAGCGGGATTGGCTGATCTTTCCAGCCGCCTCGCCGCTCCAAAAGGGGAGGAATACTCCACTGCGCATAACATCTTTGAATTCATCAGGCAGAATGTCAAGTATGAGGGATTGGTCAATCCCGACGGTTCGCAGCGGCCTTACCGCTCGCCTGCAGAGACTTTGGAGGCAGGCGCTGGTTGTTGTTATGAGATGTCGACTCTTGCGATGTGCCTCGCTAGGCGCGCGGGCATCGGGGCGCAAGCTGTCCTCGCCAAGTATGATTGCGGATTACATATGGTCGTCGAAGTCGCCCTTCCTGCCCGTGATATAATCATCGATCCTACTTCCAGTCATGGGTACGCGATGCTCCTTGAGAGGACCGCTCCTGTATGGTCTCGCAAGATATCTGACGATGAAGTGAGGGATATCGCGAAGACTAGGGATTCTGATGTCATCTGGGCAGACATCCTTGAGTTCCGTGGCAAGTGGGGCGGGCTCTCCAAGCTTGCGCTTGCTTTTCTCGTCGGCTTGAGCGCTTACGTGAACTACACCGGTCACCAGGATCAATTCAGGTTAACCGATGGGTGCAGGCACGCTCACCTCGAGAGGCAGCGCTCTCAGATTATCCCAGAATTCCGCTGATCCCCTTCGTGACCTTTTTAAAGCTCTACCTATTATGTCCTCCATGGTCGCAGCAAAGGCTCTCTCTATTGACGTCGCTCGCGTCCGCAAGGCGGTCAAGGCCAAGCTCGGCGTTGAGCCAGAGAAGGTCAAGAAACTCTCTGCGAATCCGCATTCTCAATCATTCGATATCCAGTCTTCAAAAGGCCGTTTTGTTTTCACTGCGGTTTCTAAGCAGTCTAATGGCAAGCTCGCCCGTCAATCCTGGTGTTATTCAGCCCTTTCAAAGTCTAAGGTCCCTGTCCCTAAGGTTGTGGCTGTGGACACTAAGAAGAATCTCATGCCGCACGAGTTCATGATCACAACTTTTGAGCCTGGGGAATATCTCTGTGATGTATTCCCGTCTAAGCCGGTTCTGCGCAAAGAGCTCGGCCGTTCTGTCGGTCAGGTCTTCGCGAAAGTGCACAAAGTCGATGTCAAGGGTTTCGGTCTTCTCAACGACAAGGGTGTCGGGAAGGAGAAGGCCTGGGATGATATCGCTTTCGATCAGTTTGAGGCTGACATGGCTTACATCAAGAAGAACAAGCTTCTCAAGCCTGAGGAGATCCAGGCCATCACCGATATGGTCGAGACCAGAAAGGCATGGCTTGAGTGCAAGAAGCCGGTCCTCATCAATTCAAGTCTGGAGCTTGAGAACGTCCTCGCTATCGGCAATGACGTTTCATCCCTTCTAGGCTTCGGCCAGGCTAAGGGTGGCGATCCTGCACGTGAGTTCGGTCGCCTCTACAGCTCATTTTACTTCAACCGCGAGCGGCCTTTTGTCGAGGCTGTCCGTGTCTCCTATGAGACCACGCTAGGCAAGCGCCTTGACATGAAGCGCGTCTGGCTCTATTGCCTTATGGACCGTGTCAAGTCTTTCCGTGATGATATCGAGATAGACAATACCGAGCCTGCTCTTGCCAAGAAATACCATCGCACTTATCTCGAGCGTGTGATGCGTCAGGTCGCTGCTTACGGGCAATAAATCAAAATCTTATTCTGTCGCTGCTAAGAATAATGGCGCTGCGAATCCCATCACTATCAGAGCTATCGCCGATGAGATCAGCATGAGCGATTGCGCTCCCCAAAGGATGTCCATGAACACTGCGGTCAATCCGCATGCGAGTCCGGTGATCACAATGATCGCGCCCATCGCCATCTGTCCGTCTTTCATGGCAATGGCGGTTCTGGTTTGATTTTTAATTGTTTTGGCGCCAAAAGTCAGTATTCGTTCTCTCCTACCCAGATCGGCTGTATCTGTTTCCGGTATGTCTCGCTGAGCGACTCAGTGTCCCCTATCTGCTCGAGGTCTTCGACCTTTCGGTCTGATTCAGGGATCAGGTCCAGGCTGACGTCTATGGCGTAGAGCCGCAGCGTCCGCCCGGAGTCGATGTCTTCTTTGTTTATCTCGAATGTGTAGCTGGCTCCTCCGATAGGCAGGGGTTTTGTGTTGTCGAACACGATGGGGTCTTTTGGCACATCGACGCATTGCCCTTCGTAGCATCTTTTGTCGGCAGGGATCACGATAGGGGTCCCTGGTGTCATTATGGTTGTGATGTCGACGGTGTAATTCCCTGGGACGAGTTCGACTCCGGTGTGCGACCCGCTCCTTGCGTCTTCTATCACGTCGCCTAGCTGCTGCGCCATGGCGAAGAATTGGTCATCGTAAGGCCCTCCGGTCCTGCGCATGGTCACAGTCGCTTCTTCGTAGGGGTCAAGTGTGACTGGGCTGTCGTCTAGCTTCCATCCTGATGCGCTCTTCTGCAGTCTTATCCTTTCAACTTCCAGATCTATCTTCCTTATGGGTTCCAGTGTGGCTCGCAGCTCCCTGTTCACTGCTTCGTCGGTGTCGAATGGCATGTATTTTGGGAGGTATCCTTCTTTGATTATGCTGATCGTCCCGCCGATGCAGACAGGCATCATCGAAGCGAGCCTTCCTGCGCTGTCTGTCTGTCCTATGCTGCAGCTTGAGCTGTTCTCGTGTTCAGCTGGCCCGCAGGTGTAGAGTATGTCTGCTCGCTCTATAGGCTTGAGTGTCTTTGCGTCGAGTAGGTTTATCGATGCGTTCGTCCCGGTGAGCTGTCCTGGGTCGCAAAATAGCGTGTCTCCGAACATCTGTCCCATCGTTATCGGTTTGAATTCGCCTTCAAGCGGTTTGTTGTTGCGGAGGTTTCCTTCTAGCATGAAGTTGAAGTTGAGCCCTTTGCCGGATAGCGCTGTCGGGTCTCGCAGTTCGATCATCACTGGGAAGCTTAGGTCATAGCTGAACATGTATCTCTGTATCCCGTATGTTAGCCCTAGTGTGTTGATGAGCGACTCTGGCCTGCATAATTCTCCTTGGCAGTTGAGGTCGAAGTAGGGTTCCCACCAGGGGAGGTATATGAATCTGGCTTCAAGGTCTGGGTATGAGTGGTCTTGTGATGTTATGACTAGCATGTTCCGGTTGTATATCCTGTCGAACATCTCGTTGTCTGTGCCTGTGCGTGGTGGTGTGATCTTCCTGAAGTTGGATGTTCCGAACACTTGCAGGAACGGCGTGTATGTCGATAATATGTCTTGCAGCCTCTTCTTGACCTCGCTCTTCGCCCAGGTCTTGCCTGTGCCGACGCGGAACTCTACTTCGTATATCGGAGGCATCTGGTCTTTTCCGACTCCGGATTGCAAGTCGACGAGCTGCTTGATGTGTTTCTCTAGGAATCTGTTGTCGCGCTGGGCTTTTGTTATCTCTGCGGCGAGCTTGTGCATGAGCCCAAGCTTTGCCGGGATCGTTGTGAATAGCTCATTTGTCTGTGATGTCAGCCCTCCTCTGTCGAATCTGATCGGGTAGGTGGCGTAGATCGCGACTGTGGTGTCGCTTATCGTGCTAGATACTGAGAGTTGGCCTAGTGGGGTGACGATGTAGTTGTCTGCGATGAATGGCTTGAATCCGTCGAGACAGGTGTCGAGGTTCTCCTTGATGTATATGTCGAGCTGCTCTTCCATGCTGTCTTTGGCGGGTTTCTTGATCGGCGGGGCGAGCCCTGAGAATGAGCATGTGCCTGTGCAGTCGTTCTTGCTTGACATGAAGTTCCAGTAGGGGATGGCTTGGTCTGAGTCTGGGCTGAGTGTCACTGCTTCTGCTTCTGTAGGCATTGCCCTGTTGGTCTTGCCGGGCACTGTGATGTATCCGCCGTGTTCTGCCAGTTTCTGGACTCCTTCTGTGCCTACTTTGAGCAGGCAGTTTGTCATGTAGTCCTGCATAGGCTCTGATTCAGGCGCGACGACTATCCGTCGGACTCCTGCTTCTAGCTCTTGCTTTACCCCAAGCGATCTCATATAGAATAATGTGATGGCCAGTGCGATGACTATGAGCGTGAGGGCTATGTAGATTGTGATCTGGCCTCGCTTGCCTGTCCTAGATCGGGGTAGGGCCTGTTTGTTGGATTCTTCGCGTTCCATATTCTATATTGTGTTCTTCAGTTTAGTCACTTTGTCTGGTTTACTAGTTCTCGTGTGTATTGTTGGATTTGTGTGTTTGTGAGTGTTTGTCCTTCCCAGATGTATAGGTTTGTGCTTAGGTTGCTCATTGCGATTGTTGTGTCTGTTGTGTTTAGGTAGTTGAATATCCATCCTTTGTTTGCGTTGCTGAAGTATTTGTCTGCTCTTGAGTATCGTTGTGTTCCGTTCGTGTATCTTAAGTAAATCAGTTGGTCTGTTGCTATTGTGGCTGTTGGGAAGACCTCTTTTATGCCGTTTTCGATTGCTGTTCTGGCTTGTTCTTCTGTTGCGCTTGCGCCTCCGGTTGTTCCGTTGAATGCTTCTAGGTTGAGTCTGTTTATTGTTGGTCTTAGGTAGTTGCTTGTTCCGGTTATTGCTAGTGTGTAGGTTATTGCGTCGTTTTTTGTCGTGCCGCAGCAGTTTATTGTTCCTCCGTCGTTGGTGGATCCTCCTTCGCACCAGTTTGTTGTGCCGTCGCAACTTAGGTTGAATCCTACTGTTCCACCGAATAGTGTTTGGTTTATTGCGAATTTGACATTTGAGATGTTTTGGCTTAGGTTGTATGTTATGCTTGCTGTTTTGCTTGGGTCGGTGAAGTTGATTATGAGTGGTCGTATTTCTCCGATTCTTGGGTTTACGCCTCCGACTGAGCTCCATGTTCGAAGGTAGATGTATCTTCCGGTTTTTGGTGTGAAGTTTAGTGTTGTGTTTGCGCAGTTTGTGTTCCATGTTGTTGCGTTAGTTGTGTTCATGACTAGGTCTTGGGTGAGGTTTTCGAAGTTGGTGCTGCATTGTCCGGCGCTGCAGGTGATTGTGTTTAGTCCGTTTGGGTATGGGTTGCTGCTTACGTAGACTTCATAATAGGAGATTGCGCCATTGTTGTTGACTTGCCATTCCATTCCGTATAGTGTTGCTTCTCTTCCTATGTCTATCATTAGTGTTGCTCCGTGGCAGTATCCTCCGCAGTTCATTATCCATTCTTTGGTGACTGCGTCGCTTCCGCATTGTTGGTCGTATGCTCCTTGGCATCCTGCTCCGGTGGGTTCTACTGGTGCGGTGCTTGTGCAGTTCCATGGGGTGATTGGGTCTGTGCGGTTGGTGTATGTTATGTTGTTTGTCCAGTTTCCAAATAGGGTTCCGTTTAGGATGTGGGCGTTGTATTGTGTGGGGGATGTTGTGTTGATTTCTGTTGTGTCGTTGAAGTCTTGTGTTAGGTTGTATTTGTTCACAAATGGGTCTAATAGGTGTCCGAGGAATGTGATGTTGTATTCTATTGCGCCTTGTGCGCGTTGATTCTCAGATAGCGCTGGTCTTAATGTGATGTTGACGCATGCGTTTGGTTGCATGTTGATTGTGTCTGCGAATCTGCCGTTTGAGTCGATTGCGAGTGGTATTTTGGTGAGGTTTGGTGTGGTGGTGGTTTGTGTTCTTGTGCATGGTGCTGGTTTTTCTTCTAGATTCGATGTTAGGTTGTTTCTGACTAGTTTTGAGCATGATATGTCGTTGTAATCGGTTTCTTCGAGTGTGGTGATTATGTTGTTTGTTTGTTTGTTTAGTGTTATGCGTTCTAGGTTTTCTGTGCGTCCAAAATCGTATCTGAATGTGTTCTTGTCGATGGCTGTTGAGCTGGTGCCTTTGTTGCATAATTGTATTGTTTTGTCCATGCAGGTTGGTTGGTATCCGAAGCAGGAGTAGTTTGCTGGCCCTAGTATCTTGATGTAGTCATCTATAGTTTGGGCTTGTGAATTCATCGCTAGCAGCGTGATCATTAGGGAAGCCGCGATCAGGAGCTTTATTGTGGGTGATGTGTTGTTTTTTATTGTTTTCATGTTGTGTTCCACCTCGTGAATGTTATCCTTATATATTGATCGTTTGAGTGTGATTGCTCTGGTTAGTGTAGACTGTTGCGGTGATTGTGTGGTTCTGGAGTGTTGGGTAGTCGTATTGGAAGTATACTGTGATGTTCTTGCTGCTGTTTGTTGAGGCGGAATATGTGCTGCTTGTGTTTTCCACGCCAGTGTTTAGTGTCCAGTTCGCCGCTAAGGTCGGCCCCCAGATGTTTACGATGAAGAACTCGAATGTCCTATTGAGCCCTGACCCTATCAGTGATGAGAGATTGGACACCATAAATTCAGAGACGCTCAAGCTCGTCGTTTCCACGTCTTCATCAGTATTGACGCTTGCAGTCGGACTGAATTGATCGAAACGCGAGTAATTATGCTCAATAAATATATAGATCGTTTGATTGCTAGATAGGTTATACCCCGTGATTGATTGGATCGCACCGTCGCCAGTATCAAGAGCCCAACTATTTGAATCTTTAGACGCGCCAGTGTTCTGTACAAGCAGCTCAAACGTCGCATTGAACTGGGATTGTCCAAGAACAGAAAAGTTGGCGATTGTAAGACCGCTAGACGCAAAACTTACGTTGATTGAGGACTGGATATTGGATTGCGAAGAGTTGAGGATTATCGTCGCTTCATGAGTTCCGCTTGAGTTAGTATAGTTGTACTCAAGATACATTCGGATTGCCTGATTGCTAAGTAAACTGAACGGAAGTATTGAATTGATTATCTGGGTTCCCTGGTTGTCTCCGGTGTTGAATGTCCAATTCACCCCGTTAATATCCGAGTCTCCAATATTGTGCACAATCACCTCGAACACCTTCATGGTACCAGAAGAGGCTAATTGAGTGAAGTTCTCAATGGAAAGGACTCCGTGGGGAAACCGAAGATACGCGAATCCGGTGAGGTTCTCGCTAATTACGGTTACATTGGCCTCGGTGATTGTCTCGTTTGTGGCGTTGAATTCTACAAAGACGATAACATTCTGTCCAGATGAAAGAGTTAAAGGAATAGTGCTATTGATTGAGAGGTTATCTCCAGCACGCAAAGTCCAGGAGACATTAGAGAAATTGAAAATGGAAGTGGCGTTGATCTCAAAGTAGTATGTTTGAGTTGAGTTGACCTTGTTTAGATAGGTGAGGTTGATCGCTTCCGGTGGGTTTCTTATTGAAAAATTTGAAGAGTGGGTTATGTTCGTGTTTACACCATCTGTTGAAAGAATCCTGATCTTGTAGTTAGGTGCCTCAGGAAGGGAGGACGAGTTATAAACCAGATAGGTTTGGTTTAGCTCTGGGGAAATTGACGAATAGATCGAAGAGTTTCCATCGTTAATTAATGCCATAAAGAAAATCGGGTCGTTATCTAAATCTGTAGAATTCCATTGGATGACCAAGTTTTTCCCCCTCTGAACGGGTGAGGGAGGCATATCACTACTCATAACAGATAATGGGGGATTTAATGAAACATTCCTCTGAGCAATTGTGGCATTTGTAATATTGTTAACAAATAATATTGAAGATACATTTTCAAATGGAAGAATAACCAACACATTACTAGAATTAAATTCTGAGATATTTCCATCGGCACCAAATAGGATTGTCCGCGGATCAACATACAATCGAGACAGGACCCCTCCGGAAGAATCAACCGTAACTATGCTCAAATTGCCGACTAGGAAATCATCCGGGGAGGATTCAAATAAAGACTGGATCACATAGAAATTCTTTACAGACACTGAAAATGTGGTGTTTGCCGATGCCGAGATCACTATCATTTGATTGGAATCATTTAGAAAGGTTTTATTGAGTTGGTTTATTAATTTAACATATGTCTCATTGTTGATCCATCTGCGGAATGTTGACGCGGATGAAGTGGGTGTGGCGCCCATAACATTCGATAGATTGGATAAGTTTAAGGTGTTAAAGAATATCTCTAGAATCGTTTGTTGTGATTCGACGGGACACGTGTTTTGCCCGGCAAAATATCCTTTGCATCGATCATCAAAAAGCGTATCTTTGTTTCCGTCGCCATTAAGACAGGTTAAACTATGATTGTTGAGAATCGATTTACCATAATCCCATTGTGTTTCAGAATATTCATCACAAAAGAAAAAGGTATGGCCTATCTCATGCGCGGCAGTGGTCGTTAAGATCGGGTTGGTCCCTGAGACTACTCCGGACTGGAAAGGGCTTCCAAATCCGGATCCCGTGTATAAGGATCGTGATGCAATTCCCACCACACGCGTTGGTTGCTGGCCTCCAATAAGGATTCCTTGGGATAGTTCAGAGACGGCAGCTTCTCTAATCCAGGGGTTCATCCCGGTTACAAAGGGGGATTGAATAATGATGCTCTGAGTCGAATCTGGCAAGGGATATATTTGTTTGAGAAAGTTCTGTTGTTCTGTAGCAAATGAGGTGTAATTCTCAATGTTATCAGTTGATTGTTTGACATAGGGTATGAATACAATAGATATGTTAGGCATTTGAAGGACATTTATAGTAGTATTCTTGAGATTATTCGCCGGAGAACTATCCGAAACTGCGTAAGAGAGTGCGCAAAGAAGGAGTATCATACAAGCAGTGATCACAAACCGTTTAATCATGTTGCTCACCAATACATAGTTGCTTATAATCTGTTGAATTGACATATTCACAAAAAGAGGCGTTTCCAGTGTACTGTTTCAGGCTTAGGTAGCAATAATCGCGTTCATGGGCGGGTAGTCCCCCGCAAAGACTCGGTCTATCTAAAAAAACTGCTGTTGTACAAGCGGGGTAGTTGGGGGCAATTAATTGATCATATTCGGGATCTCCTGCATATGAATAACTCTTAATATATAAGCACAATGGGGGTAGGCATTCGCCACCAAGCGGGGGCTTAAATTTTGGTTCACTGCCATATTCGATTGAACCGTAAGGGCATTTGCATACCGGACGCGGCACGGTATAGCTAAAGCAGTGTAAGGCCGGATCATAGCGATGTATTGGTCTGGCAAACAGCTCAACAAGAGAGGAATTTCTTAGGAAGTTGTCTCGCTCTGAAGGGGGGAATGATGCGATAAGAGTGTTTGAAAACATTCCTGGTTCTGGTGCAATGCTCTTTTCTGGTGTATTAAGCCATAGTGTAAATAGAGCAATAATTAATGCCATGACTAATAACAAAATTGTTATTCCCCGTTGGTTCTCATTGATTGTCATGAGGTCACCACTGTTGCATTGATAAACAAGTTTGTGCCGGGGCTTGTTGGTTTGAAAGTGAATTTGAATAAGGCGCTTTGATTAGAGGGGATCATCTTGGGGTTCACCGTGTCGAGAGTTTTTGTCAATGGAACACCCTCAAAAGACACGCTCACAGTTCCAGTCGCATTCAGCGTTCCATTATTGAATACTCTCACAAGCACATATCCAGACTTGCCTAATATCATTGGGACGTTCGGTAAAGCTTGGATGGGGGTTAATTCAATTATCTGTAAATCGGTTTGGTTGGTTGTGGTGATATTACTGCATATGCTGCTTGTGCAGTTTAGTCCGTTTAGGCATTGTTCTGTTGCTGTGCAGCTTGCTCCGTCGTCTAGTCTGCATGGATTGATTGCTGTTGATCTGTTG
>Ga0074195_1003324_pt1 | contig 15443 bp, 13 predicted proteins | sample EPASupsiteHSE623_FD_64525 | JGI IMG/M metagenome (GOLD analysis project Ga0074195, IMG submission 64525) | Bioremediated contaminated groundwater from EPA Superfund site, New Mexico - Sample HSE6-23 | ecosystem: Environmental > Aquatic > Deep subsurface > Groundwater > Contaminated ...
AGGAGTCTTGGTGAGCTCGCTGACGTGGTCCCAGACGAAGAACTGCTCCTCGGGGATCCCGGACCCCGCCGCCAGTCGGGGGACCAGCGCCCGGAGCATCGTCCGCTTTGCGGTGAACTCCTCGCGGGTCGATCGCTCCCGGCGGAGCAGCACCTCGTACTCGGCCACGAGCCGCGGCGGCCGGCGCTCGACCAGGGCCGCGACCATCGATCGGACCGGCCCGGCAAGGGGCTCCGAGGCAAGCGTGCGGACGCGTCCCAGGACCGTTACGTCGTCGAAGCGGTACCAGGCCTCCGTGCCGAGCATGGCCGTGACCGCCGAGGCCGAGCAGTCGAGGTCCCCCCGCTCGAGGAGCGACAGGAGCACGGCCTTGTACACGTGGTCGAAGGCGATAACGGTCTTGTAGAACGGGATCTGCTGATAATCGAAGAAACGGCAGAGCAGGAAGTGGTCCGCGGGCCGGATCGCGCTCGGTGCGAGTGCGATCTTACCGGACGCGTCGATGGTGGTCTTCGCAAGCAGGTAGTCGATGTCGACCGAGCCGTACGGGAGGCCCGTGTGGGAGGCCGTGCGGAGCAGGTAGTCGATCCGGTCCGCGTCGAGATCGGACGAGATCAGGTTCTCGTACAGGGCGGGGGCCTCGTGCGTGAAGATCGAGGCGACCTCGTCGGGGGAGAAGCCGGCCCCCTCGAGGACGCTCCGGAGTTCGGGGTCCCGGCGAAGGACCTCTCTCCCCAGCAGCTCGTGGGAGAGCGCACCACCCGGACGGTCGTGATAGAACCGGACGACCGCGTCCTCGGTCAGGTGGCTGAAGGGATAGTGGCCGATGTCGTGGAGGAGGCCGGCGAGGCGGTAGAGCTGGACCGTCCGCGCGTCGAAGGAGCCGCGCTCGGCGAGCGAGGCGAAGATCCGGCCCGTGATGTGGCAGACGCCGAGCGAGTGCTCGAAGCGCGAGTAGTCGGCACCCGGGAAGACGAGGTACGCGAGGCCGAGCTGCCGCACGGTCCGGAGGCGCTGGAAGGCCTGCGTGTCGACCACGGCCAGCTCGAGCGCGGAGAGGCCGATCGTGCCGTGGACCGGGTCCGCGATCCGGACCGCGTTGTAACCGTGCATGGATGACCTCGAATCGCCGCCATCCCAGATGAACCCGTCGGACCGCAAGGGTGCCATTCGAACGTTATACCGCTCGGATACGACCGAAGCGGCGGCGCCGGACTCCTCTGCCCGCCCGGCCCCCGGTCTTTTCATGCAGGACTCGGATGGCGTGACAGGTAATCGCGCCGAAGACGATGAGAGAAGCGAAGACCACAGGAAGCCCCCGATGAGGATCGCCCGAAGGGGGTGCCGGGGATGAGATCGAAGGTCGTCGACTTGAAGGTTGTCTCGGAATTCGCGGCGAAGAGCAGGGTGAAGAGATAGCCAGTGCCGATAATACCGAATTCTCTTTCCGGGCGGAGGAGGGAGAAGAGAGACGATCCGACGATGACGGTCGTTAAAAAAAAACGAATTGCAGATCGTCCCGCAGAGAGGTATGTCGTATGTGCCGGAATAGAGCCGGAGGATTGGCGAAAGCGGTCGCGAGTCGTGCACCTATCGACATAGTCCGTCCAACAGACAGGCATTCGAGGTGGGGACCGTATCACCAATTATCCGGAAGTCCGAAGGTTTATCATCAACCTCAACGATTACCGGCGACATACTCGTCCTCCTGATGTGCCTGCGTCCACCCAGAGGTAAGGTCCGGAGCTTCCTTCATCGGCACGGCACTCTCGCTACAGAACTCTCTTCACGGTTGTCCGGCCTCCGCGAGACGGGCATCGATCCTGACGAAGATCAATCCCCCTACCAGCCCGACTATCACCCCTGCGAGGAAGACCACCTGAGAGTAACCACCCCTGGCATGGACCTCATAATCAGCGATCAGGCGGGAGAGATAGAGGATCGATAAGGTGAACGCAAAACCCGTGATGAACGTGATCGTCTGCCGTCTCTTACGTGTCTGCTCCCCGGGGGTTTTCCGGGACTCGCTCAGATACCAGAAGGCCGCGCAACCGAATATCAGCGCCAGGATCAGCCATTGGATTCGATAGTCGTAGACACCGGCGAAGATCGCGTATAGTGCGACGACAACAAGGATCACCACGGTGAGAAGCAATAGTTTCCAGATTGCCGACAACCGCCCGTAACTCGGATTGACCAGCGAGAACACGGCACCCCCTCCACATTCTTTCAGACCTGTAATCGTCCCGCATGCACGAGCGGACGTTGGTCTTGATAAGAATCAATTCTCTGTGATTCCTTAACCATTCCTACGATGAAGGGCAACCGGGGGGACTGATTGATTGTGACGGATACCCACGCATTCGTGATTCGGAGATCACCCACCTCGTCGAACCGCACGGCCGTCCGCCCCGGGACCGCGGGAAGGATCCTCGAACACGAGGTCCGCCGCGACGACATCGATCGGTCCGCTCCTCTCGTACCATCTCGGGCGGCTCGTCGATGTCGGCCTCGCGAAAAGCGAACGCCGGGGCCGCACGGTCCGGTATCCGATGCCCGACTCCTTGTGCGAACGCTCTGGTAAGCCGACGGATCAACCGGGAGCAGCCATGACAGGACCCGACCTTCGGCTCGCCCGTCCCGGAGAATCCGTGTCGACGGTCGAATATTACCCGCCGGGACTGCACCCCAACGGTGCCGGGCGGGAAAGAAGACTTAATGCCGGCCCCCGCCCACCAGAGCGTGATGGAGGGCGAGTTCTCCCCGTACGGCGGGGTCCGGTTCGGTCCGCCCGACCTCCGGGCGCTCGAGAACGAGGGGTACGCGGCCGTGGACATGCATGTCCACACGACCCACTCGGACGGGCTGATGCGGGTCGAGGACGCCCTCGCGCGGGGTCGCCGGATCGGCGCCTCGTTCGCCGTCACGGACCACAACACGGTCACGGGAGCGGTCGAGGCGGTCCGGAAGGCCGGACCGGACCAGGTGGTCGTGCCCGGGATCGAGGTCTCGGCCGCCGAGGGGCCCCACCTCCTCCTCTACTTCTACTCGGTCGACGACCTCGTCGACTATCACCGCGAGGTGGTGGCGCCGGCGCTCCAGGCGAGCCCGTACCTCGCCACCACGCTCCCGACGGACGAGGTCCTCGCCGGGATCGAGGGGCGCGATGCGCTCGCGGTCGCGGCCCACCCCTTCGGGTACCTCTTCCTCTGCCGCGGGGTCTGCAAGGCGATCGCGGCCGGCGAGCTGGCGCCCGAGATTCTCTGCCGACTCGACGGCCTCGAGGGGGTCTGCGGCGGCATGACCCGGGCCCAGAACGACCGGGCGATCGCATTCGGAGCCGAGCACGACCTCTTCCTGACCGGCGGGACCGACGCTCACCTCCTCGGCGAGCTCGGGATGGTCGTGACTGCGGCCCGTGCCGGCACGCTCGAGGAGTTCCTGGATGCAGTCCGACGGGGCGACGCCCTGGTCTGGGGGCAGGAGAAGACGATGATCGGGAAGACGCTCCAGGCAACGGCCGTGCTCCCCCGGTACGCCCCGTACCTCGGCTCCTCCCTGGGGGTCCATTACCGGCAGAACGCGCCGCGTGCGCTCAGGTACCTGACCCGGGACCGCCGCCGACGGCCGTGAACGGTCCTGCCGGGCGTCCGGCGGTCGCCCGTTCCAGGGCCGCCACGAGGCCATCGGAGTCGTCGGTGCCGATCCGGGCCCGCCGGCCGTCCCCGAGTTCGATCTCGACCGCGGAGGACCCCGAGACGTTGTAGAGCCACCCCGATGGCGTGAGGCGGACCCCCCAGCCGTACCACCAGGGGTTCCGAACGGTCCGCCAGGAGCGGAGCTCCTCCAAAGGCCACGACTTCCGCCAGAGACCGGAGCCGAACCCGATCGAGAGCCTCCCGCGGCCGACCTCGACCGTCAGCGACGCGAAGATGACGAGCGTCGCCGTCAGGACGACGAGGACAGCGAGGGCGACGGGGTGCGGACCCGCGACCAGCGAGAGCCCCGCGACGAGGAGCCATGACCCGCCGACCAGGACCAGGATCAGGTCGCCCCGCTGAGTGTGTCGGTACACGGCCGCCTCAGAAGACATAGTCGATCACGATCCCGCCCGCGTAGCAGGCCATTGCGAGGTGGAAGAGGGGGAGGGCCCGGAGCCCGATCGCCTCCTCGGGCCGGCGGAGGACGAGCAGGTTCGCGACCATCACGCAGACGAGGCCGGCAGCGAGCCCCGCACGTGCGAGGGGGCCGAGGAGACCGGCGAAGACGACGGCCGCGGCACCGTGGAGGAGTGAGAAGGCGAGGACCCAGCGGGCCGCGCCTTCCATGCCGTAGAGGACGGGGACGGTCCGGAGGCCCCGGGCCCGGTCGTTCGTGATGTCCGCCATGTCGTTCATCCCGAGGTGGGCGAGGGCGAAGGGATAGAAGAAGACGAAGTAGAGGAGGGCTGCCGGGTCGGGATGGCCGAGCACGAGGTACCCGGCCACCGGGAAGAGGGCGAAGTCAGTCCGCCCGAGGAGCTGCGCGACCGGGTACCGCTGCCGGCGCTTCAGTCGCTGGTAGGCGTACTCGACGAGGTAGCTCCAGCCCATGATCGCGAGGAGATAGACCGAATGCGGGTACGGGAGGGTCGTGATCAGCACCCCGGCGGCGAGGGCGAGGAGGATGGCGAGCAGGCGGGCCCGTCCCGGGGAGACCGTCCCCTCCGCGAGGGGGCGTGTCCCGAACGGGCGCCAGTACCGGCTCAGTCGGGGGTCCACGTCCCGTCGGTCGAGATCGCGATCGACGTAATCGTTCAGGACCAGGCCCGCGGTGAAGCCGAAGAGCGCGATCAGGACGGCAGTGAGGAGCACGGTCCCGGTCAGGCCGCCGTAGGTCGCCGCGGCCAGCAGGGTGCCCGAGCAGAAGAGGAGGGGCCATGCCGGAGCGAAGTGCACCCGGACGAGGTCCAGGTACGGGGCAAGAGCGGTGCGCATCCCGATCTCCTGTAGGCGCTCTCCCCATAGATACCTGGCGGACGGTCCGGAGGCCCGAAGGGTTGATGCCCGGTCCGGGCAGAGGAGACTGGATGGCAGATACGCCTCCTCTGGTGCTGACCGTCGGCCACTCGGTCCGGCCGATCGAGGTCTTCGTCGCGCTCCTCGTGCAGCACGGCTGCGAGGCGGTGATCGATGTCCGGAGCCTGCCGCGCTCGCGTCACAACCCCCAGTTCAACCGCGAGGCGCTCGCGGCCTCGCTCGCAGGGGCAGGGATCGCCTACCGCCACTGCGCGCCCCTCGGCGGCCTTCGCCGTCCCCTGCCGGAGGACGGGTCCCCGAATCGGGGGCTGCGCGACAGCCGGTTCAGAGCCTATGCGGACCACATGCAGACCGACGAGTTCGGAGACGCGCTCGAGAGGCTGATCGCCCTTGCCTCTGCCCGACAGTGCGCGGTCATGTGCGCCGAGGCTCTCCCAGGGGACTGCCACCGGTCGCTGCTCGCTGATGCGCTCGCCGCGCGAGGGTGCCTCGTCCGGCACATCGTCGAAGAAGGCCGGGTCGAGGGGCACCGGCTCCGCGAGGAGGCCCGGGTCGCGGACGGCCGGGTCTCGTACCCGGGCGGCGCTGGGCAGCAGCAGCGGCTCGACCGATGGCTCTAACGGGCCTGTGCCCGCGTGCCGGCCTCGTTCAGACGGTCGATGTAGTCCTCGAAGAGGTGGATCCTGGTCGAGACCGGGAACGGCGAGCCCTGGATGCTGATGATCGCGTCGCCCCGGGCGAGGGTCTGGATCTCGGTGTTCATGCTCGTCAGGTTCTGCTTCGCGTTCCCCGCGACGATATTCCGGTCCAGCTGGTCCGATAGGCCCATCACGACGTAGGTGTTGAGCTGCGCGAGGATCCGGGGGTCGATATTCTTCGGCTGCTGGGTGACGAGGCAGAGGCCGACCCCGAACTTGCGCCCCTCCATCGCACACTCGCGGAAGACCTGGGTCGACTGGTTCGCGTTCGCGAGCACCCGCTGCGCCTCCTCGATCGCGATCACGACCTGACGGTTGCCCATTCCCTGGGTCGAGAGCGTGTGCAGTTTGTGGGCGTGCAGAATGGACCGGGTCATGGCGGCGAGCGCGAAGAGCTCGCCGCGCTCGCTCATACCGGGGATGTCGATCAGCACGACCTTGTTCTGGCTCAGGTCGTTGAGGATCGCCGGGATCGACGAGCCGAATCGGTGGAAGAAGGCCCGGTTCTCCTCGACCAGGGTCTCGACCCGCCGCTGGGTCATGTGGAGCGGGCCGAGGCTGTAGTTCCGGAGCGTGTCCGTGATCTCGGGGTGGCGGCCGATCCCGCTCGTGGTCTTCAGGGGAGAGGGGAGCGAGTCGACCCCCTCGTTGATGAAGAAGTCGATCACGTCCGAACCCGGCAGGTTGTCGAGCGACTCGACGACCTCGACAAGGGGAAGAGAGAGGTCGTACAGGAACCCGAGGTCGCCCATGCGGAAGTCATCGTGTTCGAGCCGGAGCTCCTTCAGCCCCAGCTGCTCCCGTTCGTCGGGAGAGCGGGTCGAATAGACGGAGATGCCGTCCTTGGCGGCCGTGTACTCGATCAGCCCCTTGATCCGCCGTCCCTTGACCCGGTACCCCGTCACGTACTCGCCGTGGGGATCGACGACCAGGAGGCCGAACTGCCGTCGGCGCATGGCCGAGGCGCAGAAGACCTTCATGAAGTTGGACTTGCCCATGCCCGTCGTCGCGAAGATGCCCATGTGCGAGGAGAGGACCTCCGACGGGATCGAGACGTTCACCCCGTCGAGGACGCCGAGGCCGGCGCGCATCAGCCCGACCTCCATGTCCCCCATCGATCGCTTCAGGAAGTCGAGGTCGGCCTGGTCGGGGCGAGAGACCTCGGAGAAGGTAGTCGGCGAGGTGATCGGCGGACGAAAGCGCCCCTCGGTGTCGACGAGGCCGAGGGGGTGCAGGTTTACGACGAGGTTCGGATCGGCCGTGAAGGCGCCGCTTGCGGTCTCGTGCAGGATGTCCGTCACCTTGGAGTAGAAGATGAAACCCTTGTCGTGGTCGACGAGCTTGAGAATATCTCCGACAAAGAGGATCGCGTTCGACGGGACCACGATCCGATAGGAGAGTACCGAGGTGCTGATCAGGCGAAAACCGGTCGTATCGTCGGACATGAGGGATCCCTTTCGCTGATGAGCATTGGTCCCGGTGCGGATATATACGATCGCCCTGGGGTCCCGGTCACTCGACTGTCGTCCGCATCCCGGACCCGAGCCGGAGTGCGGAGCGTACCGTGTCCCCGACCTGCGCTTCCAGCTCCGGCCGAGGTCCCGTGTCGCGGCGTCGGTCCATATCGTCCGCCAGCACCTCACTGCAGAGCCGAATCCCGATGTTGGCCATGAACGGCCGGACCACGCCTCTGACGCAGTCGAAGTTCTCCGCTCCCCGCCTCCCCGCCGACGCGAGGAGGACGCCCGCCCGGTCCGTCGGCGGACGCGTGCCCGCGAGGGCTATGCGCGCGTGGAGTGCCTGGGTCCGGTCGATGAGCGCCTTGAGCCCGGCGGGGACCGTGTTGGTGTAGACGGGGGAGCAGACGACGAGCACTGCGGCCGCCCGGATGGAGGGTATGAGGGCGGTCATGTCGTCGTCGAAGGTGCATTCCCCGGCGTTGTAACACTGGTAGCAGCCGATGCAGGGGCGGATCTCGAGGTCGTGCACGAAGACGACCTCTGCCGGCCTGTCGACGGACCTGGCCGCCTCCGCGGCCCACCCTGCGAGGACGGCGCAGGCGCCGTCGGGCCGCGGGCTGCCCTGCAGGATCAGCACGCTCCCGGGAGCCGCCGGAGGGGACGGGGCGTGGGGTCGTGCCGCTCTCGGGAGTGTCCCGGGAGCGGAGCGGAGCGCCGATTCCCAGTCACGGGCAGCCTGCCGCGCTGCTCGTTCGGCATCGATGGGGAGGAGGGGCGGGTACTCGTAGGTGTTGGTCGAGAAGAGGGCGAGGGTCCGGCCCCCGACCTCAAGGAGGAGGAGATATCTGAGCATTCCCGGGTAGACCGAGGAGAGGTCCTCCCTGTACAGCGACAGCACGCCCGTCCCCGGCGGGACGGGAAGGACGACCCGGCTCAACAGTTCCCGCTTCATCTGCGCGTCTCCGTTGAGTAGGGACGCCCGGTTCGGCAATCAACCTGCCCCCCCCGGGATCGGGGTTCCAGGGTGGGCACGCTGGGCGTACGAGGCTAGAGGTCGGGCGCCAGAAAAACAGGAAGGGGGGTGTCCGCCTTCGTCGGGAAGGCGTCTACAGATCCATGTCGATGCGGAAGACCGCGACGACCCTGCCCGTCGCATCCCGGATAGGAGCGTACCCGGTGAAGTTCGTGCCCCACCGATCCGTGTAGACGTTCGTCGCTCCGGCTCCGGTGACGACGGAGGGCATCTCCGACGGCAGCTCGATCCCGGTCTCGCCCAGGTGCGAGGCATCGGGGGTGCCGTATTCGGAGTCGGCCACGAAGCGTGCCGTGCCGTTCGCCTGCTCGAAGATGTTGATGTACTCGAGCCGGCCGTCCCGGGCCATGATCGCCTTCAACTGGTCCGCGATTGCGCGATATTCGGTCGAGTTCTCGCCTTTTGCGATGGCTGTCGCCAGCTCCCCGGCGTCCACCTGCGCGGCGAGCGTGACGGCCTCCCCGGCGATCATGCGTTTCAGGTCCTCGAACCGCACGTCGACAAGCAGGAGCCCGACCATCGCCCCCGTGCTGTTGCGGACAGGCGCATAGCCCGAGACGAACGTCCCCCACTCGTCGGTATAGACTCCCGTCGCTCCCGGGGCGGTCACGTTCCTGGGGAGCCCGGTCGGGGTGTACGTGAGGAGATCTCCCGGGCTCGAGCCGTTCGGCTGGCCGTACTCCGAGTCGACCATGAACCGCGAGATGCCGTCGGTCTGCTCGACTGTGTAGACGTACGCGGCCTGCGGATCGCCGGCCCTGATCGCCTGCAGCTGCTGCTGCACTGCCCCGAACTCGGTGGAGTTCGGGCCCCGGGCCACGGCGAGGGTCAGGTTGTCCCCGCTGACCCGGGCCGCGTACGATGCGGCGCGCGCGGCGAGCTCGTCCCGGATGGTCAGGTTGGAGAGGTTCGCGACCGCTGTCGCCGTGGGAGCCGCGGTGACGAGAGTCGACGCGGGCGTCGCCGTGGTGTTGTTGCCGGCGGGCGCGGTCGTACAGCCAGCAGCACAGAGGATGGCCACGAGGAGGAGCCCTGCAGCGAGAGCGAAGGTGCCAGTATTTCGGATCATCTTGATCAGAAATAAAGCGATACCGAAGGAAAAAGATAGTGAAATGGTTTTCGCGCGGCCCTGTCAGAGACGATCGGGACGCCGAAGCACCAGGATCCGCCGGGTCAGGCTCTTGTGCACCCGCTGTTCGAACCGATCGACGACCTCGAGGTGACGCGCCGCGATCGCGTCGATCGGCCGGTGCGTGACGATCACGGCCCGCCGGCCCGGCTTCAGCACGCGGGCGACCTCGGCGAGGGAGTCGTCGTAGAGCCGGTCGAGGGTGTCGCCACGGATCTGGACGGACTGGCCGTACGGCAGGTCCGAGACGACTGCGTCGACCGACGCCGCTCCGAGCGGCAGGCATGCCGCGTCGGCGAGCGCGACGTCCGCCCCGGGCAGGTTCAGGCGCGCCCCCCCGAGCATCAGGGGGTCGACGTCCAGCCCGAGGGGCCGGACGCCCAGCAGTTCGGCCTCGATCAGGGTCCCCCCCGTCCCCACGAACGGATCGAGCAGGACCTCGCCGAGCTCCACTCCCGAGAGGTTGACCAGCGTGCGGGACATGCGCGGCATCATCACGCCGGGGTGAAAGAACGGGCGCGAGAAGGGCCGGCGGGCGTCGATCGCGCGCCGGTCGGGCTCGAAGAGGAGGCGGCCGAGGTAGCACCGGTCGGCCGAACAGACGAGGCCGTAGGTCGTGTCGGGCGAGGAGAGCGAGACGCGGCCCGTGATCAGGCCGCCGAGCCGCCGCTCGAGCACGAGCTCCTGCGTCGCGAGGGCCGTGCCCTCGACCTTCTTGACCCGGACCATGTAGGTCCCGGCCGGCGCGAGGGATGCATCACGGACCATCGCATCGACCGCGTCATCTGTTGCCGGGCAGTCCGCGATGTACTCGTAGACCCGGTGGGTCAGGGCGAGACGCGCGAGGCGGGACGGGTCCGGGCATTCCCCGACGGCGACCTGGGGGAGGGTCGCCTCGACCCGGACCGCGCACCGGAGCTCCGCGGCCGGCAGCTCGGGGTGCTCCCCCGAGAGGAGGCAGACGACCTTCATCGGGAGGACCGGATCACAGGTTCCGTCGCATCCGGGCCTGGAGGCCGAAGTACTCGGAGAACCCGATCGCCGAGCACTGGTCGACCGTGGTCGAGTCGAACGAGACCAGGTCGTCCGAGTAGAGAGCGTTCGGCGACGACCGGCCGAGGACACGGAGCCCGCCCTTGTAGAGCCGCAGGTCGACCGTTCCGTTCACGGCCGCCTGGGTCTCGTCGATGAAGGCGTTCAGGGCCGCGTAGAGCGGCTCGTACACGAGCCCCATGTACGCGAGCTCGGACCACTTCTCGTCGACCGAGGCCTTGAACGCGAGCTCCTGCCGGGTGAGGACGAGCCGTTCGAGGTCCCGGTGGGCTGCGAGCAGCACCGTCGCGGCCGGGTGCTCGTAGCACTCGCGCGCCTTCAGGCCGAGAACGCGGTCCTCGATCATGTCGTTTCGGCCGATGCCGTGTGCGCCTGCGAGCCGATTGAGGGCCATGATCAGGTCGAATCCCTTCATCAGCTGGCCGTCGAGCGCGACGGGGAACCCCTCCTCGAAGGTGATCGAGATATCGGCCGGCGTGTCGGGGGCGTCCTCGGGCGCGGTGGTCCAGTGCCAGATCTCCTCGGGGGGGTGATACGCCGGGTCCTCGAGCCTGCCGCCCTCGATCGACCGGGACCAGCAGTTCTCGTCCATGGACCAGGGCGTGGCCTTCGCGACCGGGACCGGGATGGCGTGCTCCTCGGCGTACTCGATCTCCCACTCGCGGGTCAGGTTCTGCTCGCGGATCGGGGCGACCACCTCGAGGCCCGAGGCGCGGACGATGAAGTCGAACCGGAGCTGGTCGTTGCCCTTGCCCGTGCAGCCGTGCGCGACGGCGGTCGCACCCTCCTCCTTCGCGATCCTGACGCACTCCTCGGCGATCACGGGCCGGGCGAGCGAGGTGCCCATCGGGTAGCCCTCGTATGACCCGTTCGCCCGGATCGAGGGAAAGACCCCCTCGCAGACGAACCGTTCGCGAGCGTCGATCGTATAGTGCTTGTCGGCGATCCGGTTCCCCTTCTCGGTCGCCATCCGCATATCGTCCTCAGTCTGACCGACGTCGACTGCGACCGTGACCACGCGGTCGTATCCGTACCGCTCCTTCAGGAGCGGCACGCAGATCGAGGTGTCGAGCCCGCCCGAGAAGGCGAGCACAATCGTTCCCTTGCCCATCGAGTTCACCAGAGTTCGCAGGGGGAATGGTTCGCGGGAAAGAGTAATAGAGTTTCACCCGGTGCGCGGGGCGGGGCGGGGCCGTCGCTGGATGCGCTTGGCGATGAAGACGACGACCACCGCGATCCCCAGCGCCAGGTAGAGGGCGGCGAGAAACGGGTTGCCGAAGAAGAGATCGCTGATGAGGGCACCGTGGACTGAGCCGAGGAACAGGGCCGCGTACAGGAGCAGGTGGACGTACCGCCATTCCCGGACCTGTCTCCGGAGCAGGCTTCCGACCACGCCGAGGTAGATGAGCGGCAGGGCGATCCGACCGGTGTTCATCACGTACCCCTCGAGCAGGGGTAAGGACGGGAGAAAGACCCCGAGGGACGCCGAACGAGCTGCGACGAGGACGGGGTGGAGCGTGATCGCGGCCAGGCCGACCCCCGCGAAGACGTGGTGGACCCGGAGGAACGGCTCCCCGAAGATTCGGCGAACGTCGGCGAGGAACGGGGCGAGGAGGAGTGCGATCGCCATCGCGAGGAAGCCCCAGAGCGAGGCGAGGCGGATGCCGAGCGTCAACGGGTTGCGGGCTGGGACGGCGAGAACGGCCACGCCGACCGCCAGGAAGACGAGGGCGATCGCGACCGTCGTGATTGCACCGGTCCGGGTGAGAGGGGGCATGGCATCGACTCGACCCGATCCGGTATGAACGTTGTGCATCCCCCTTGCCGGATTTTTAGATAGTTCATAATTATCTGATTTATCAGAAGATATTATGTGTGCGTAAGCCGAATAGAGTCAGTGTCATGACGGACGAACAGAGCGCATGCAGGCTCGAGGCCCTGGTGACGGTGGACGAGCGCGGCCAGATGGTGCTGCCCAAAGACCTCCGCGAGCGACTCGGGATCGGCCCGGGCGACAAGCTCGCGGTCAGTTCCTGCGGGTGCGGAGGCGAGGTCTGCTGCCTCGTGCTGATGCGGGCCGACCGGCTCGACGGGATGGTGCGCGGAGTGCTCGGACCCGTCATGCGAGAGGTACTCTGATGGAGCGAGACGAACAGATCCACAGGGCGGTCCGGGAGGGCTATACCCGGGTCGCCGAGACGGCCTGCGGGTGCGGATGCGGCCCGAGCTGCTGCGGCAGCGCCGACCCCCGGGAGCTCAGCGGAAAGATCGGCTATACGGACGAGGATATGCAGGTCGTGCCCGAGGGCTCGAACCTCGGGCTCGGGTGCGGCAATCCGGTCGCACTCGCCGGCCTCTCGCCGGGAGAGACCGTGCTCGACCTCGGTTCGGGTGCCGGCTTCGATGCATTCCTCGCCGCCCGGCAGGTCGGCGAGGGCGGACACGTGATCGGAGTCGACATGACGCCGGCCATGATCGAGAAGGCGAGGGAGAACGCCCGGGCCGGCAAGTACGAGAACGTGGAGTTCCGTCTCGGCGAGATCGAGCACCTCCCCGTCGCCGACGGATCTGTCGACGCTGTCATCTCGAACTGCGTCATCAACCTCTCGCCCGCGAAGGACCAGGTCTTTCTCGAGGCGTTCCGCGCTCTCCGGCCCGGCGGCAGGCTGATGGTGTCCGACATGGTGATGGTCGGCGAGCTTCCCGAGCGCGTCCGGAGCTCGATCGCGGCCTATGTCGGCTGCGTCGCCGGCGCGGTCTCGCGAGAACGCTATCTCGCCCTCATCCGCCGCGCAGGTTTCACCGGCGTGGAGGTCGTCGAGGAGGTCTCGTTCCCCGTCAGCTGTATGGTAAACGACCCGACCGCGCAGGCGGTCTTCGGCGATCTCGACCTCACGCCCGACGAACTCCGGGCGACGGAGGCCGCGATCGCCTCGGTCCGGGTCCGGGCTATCCGCCCTGCATAAGCAGGGTGCGCCGACTCGCGAGGGAGAGCCAGCCGACACGGGCAGCCCACTCCCCGGAGTCGTCGCCATGTCCGGGACTGGCAATTTTTCAGATCGATCGGGCCGGAAGATCGAAAAAAAGGGATTCAGCAGGTCCCGAGATAGTGCCCGAGAGGCTCGAGAGTGAGCTGGCTCGTGCTGTTCGCCTCGATCGCGAGGGCGGCTGCACGGGCCGCCGCCAGGGTCGTGATGTAGGGCACCCCGAAGTCGACGGCCATCCGCATGATCCGGTAGTGATCCTGCCGCGAGGCCTTGTCGACGGGCGTGTTCACGATCAGCTGGATCTCGCCGCGGCGCATCATATCGATCACGTTGGGAGAGCCCTCCTGAACCTTCCTGACGAGGTGAGCCTCGATCCCGTCCTCCTGCAGGGCCTCGACGGTTCCCTGAGTCCCGTAGATCGAGAGGCCGAGTTCGACCAGGGTCCGGGCGATGAACCGGAGCTCGTCGTGCTGGTCGGTCGCGACCGAGATGAAGACATTGCCCGAGGCGGGCAGGGCGTTATCGGCCGCGATCAGGGCCTTGTAGTAGGCCCGGCCGAAGTCGTAGTCGATCCCCATCACCTCGCCCGTGGACTTCATCTCGGGGCCGAGGACGGTGTCGACACCCGGCAGCTTGTTGAAGGGAAGGAGCACCTCCTTGACCGCGACGTGGTCGAAGGAGCGCTCCTCGTACCCGAGCTCCGCGAGCGGTCGACCGAGCATCACCCGGGCCGCAACCTTCGCGAGCGGGACGCCCGTCGCCTTCGAGACGAACGGGACGGTGCGTGACGCCCTGGGGTTCGCTTCCAGGACGTAGACCGTGTCGTCCTTGACCGCGAGCTGGATGTTGACGAGCCCGACGACGCCGAGCTCGAGCGCGATCCGCCGGGTGTAGTCGCGGACGCGCTCGATCACCGAGGCCGAGAGGGACTGGGTCGGGATCACGCAGGCGGAGTCGCCCGAGTGGACCCCGGCCTCCTCGATATGCTCCATGATCCCGCCGATCAGCACGTCCACGCCGTCAGAGACGGCGTCCACGTCGAGCTCGATCGCGTCCTGGAGGAACGAGTCGATCAGGACGGGGTGGGTGCGCGAGACCCGTATCGCCTCCTTCATGTAGGTCCCGAGCTCGACGTCGTCGTGGACGATCTCCATCGCCCGCCCGCCGAGCACGTAGCTCGGCCGGACGAGGACCGGGTACCCGATCTCGTTCGCCATCCGCATGGCGTCTCCTTCGGAGTAGGCCGAGGAGTTCGGCGGACTGGGGATGGCCAGTCGGTCCAGCAGCTCCGAGAACCGGTCCCGGTCCTCGGCCACGTCCATCGCGTCCGGGCTCGTCCCCAGGATCCGGACCGAGAGGCCCCGCTCCTCGATCGCCCGCTGGATCGGGACGGCAAGGTTGACGGCGTTCTGTCCGCCGAACTGGACCATGACACCCTCGTAGCTGTCGGCCAGAAGGATGTTCATCACGTCCTCGAGCTGCATCGGCTCGAAGAAGAGCCGGTCCGAGGTATCGAAGTCGGTCGAGACGGTCTCGGGGTTGTTATTGACGATGTGGACCTCGACGCCCTCCTCGCGGAGCGCGGTGACCGCGTGGACCGTGCAGTAGTCGAACTCGATCCCCTGCCCGATCCGTATGGGGCCCGAGCCGAGGATCAGGACCTTCCGGTTGCCCGTCGAGGTCAGTTCGGTCTCCGACCCGGCAGTCGAGTAGAAGTACGGCGTCTCGGCCGGGAACTCGGCAGCGCAGGTGTCGACCATCTTGTAGGCGGGCGGACCGAAGATCGCCTCGAGGGCGGACGGCATCATGCCGGTCATCTCCTCGAGCTCCGCGACCGAGAAGCCGTACTGTCGGGCGAGCAGGAGGTCGGCCTCGGCCGGCCCACTGGCGTCCCGAAGGCGACGCTCGAGTTCGACGATGTTCCGGATCTTCTCGATGAAGAACGGCGAGATGTACGTGAGGCGGGCCCCCTCCTCGACCGTGAAGCCCTGCCTCAGCGCGTCGAAGAGGGAGCCGAATCGGTCGTCGGGGGGGGGGGGGAGGGGGCACCCGGTCTCCGTTCCGT
>Ga0074195_1003325_pt1 | contig 15437 bp, 10 predicted proteins | sample EPASupsiteHSE623_FD_64525 | JGI IMG/M metagenome (GOLD analysis project Ga0074195, IMG submission 64525) | Bioremediated contaminated groundwater from EPA Superfund site, New Mexico - Sample HSE6-23 | ecosystem: Environmental > Aquatic > Deep subsurface > Groundwater > Contaminated ...
ATAAAGGTTCCCACTAACACAATCACCAGTAACATGCCTGGCAACCCTTGTTCAGCAAGCGGGCCAATATACTCGCTATGGGCATTTCCCTTGTCGCCTGCATTGGTGCTTATCAGCGTTTTCTCTTCCGACAACTGAAATGGGGCATATTCAAACTGGTAGGTACCCGGTCCATAGCCGAATACAGGCCGGTCGTCAAACATGCGGAAGGCCGACTGCCAGCGATTGATGCGTTCCAGGTTTGAGTTATCTGTGGAAATATTCGATATGGAGCGCAAATGTTCGACAAAATTAGCCGAAGGCCCCTGTTGGTTCTTCTCGAGTCTGTCGAGAATCTGAAATGAAAAGAGGTAAAAGGTTATTCCAAGGATAATCGTCACAAATACGATCCACTTGAATTTGATCTTGAAAAGTATGATGAGTAATACACCAAATGCAAAGCCGAGGCTGAGCCAGGCTGCCCGCGAATAAGAAAGTACCAGGGCGAGAACGAGAATGGCCAGGACTAAAAATGAGAAAAACCGGGTTGTCTTTGAATAAATTTTACTGAAGGTGAACCCGATGAACATCGGGATATATAACGCCAGGATGGCACCATAAATCGTATGATCATTATAAAACGGCTCCATTACCCAGTGACCGGCCCGCTCATCGAAACCCCATTGGGAGTGATGGTAGGTGGTATAGGCAATCACACCCAACAACGGAATTGTATAACACCAGACAAACAGGTTGATATTTGAACGCTTCCTGAAAAGATGAATTCCGAGGATATAAAAAGGGACCACAAACCAGAGCCGGGCCAGCAGTTGTTTAAACGACACCAGGGGCATATCACTGGTAATGCTGGTGATCAGCATCCAGGTCAATTGTAACCCGATTACCAGTGTAAGGGGATGCTTCCAGATATGCGGATCAAAATCATTTTTATAAAAGAGCTTGATTATAAACAGGAGTAAAACACCCAGCATCATAGGTTCTGAAGGGAGGGAAACGCCGACATTAAACTCAAACTGGGTAATATTTATGGCAACCGGTGTTAAAAAGGTGATCAGCAGGAGTACCTTATCCAGGGAATAAAAATACAAATACAACACCACCAGGAAAACAGGCATGAAAAGCAGCCAGTAAATTTCGCGGTAGACAAAATAACAGTTAAGCCCGATGAAAATCGCACTCAGCACATAAAGGATGGTGATCCTTTGGTTGCTCCCCGTAATGTAACTCTTTATTTCTGCCAGTTTATCCTTCATTCCTCCCTGTCGATAAGCTCCGGAATTTGCTTCGTTCAATCAGTCCGATGATGAGGATGGCCATGAAGAAAGCAGCAAAGGTGCTGAAAACCACGATAAGCCAGCGAATCGGGTAACCTTTTTTATCCGCAACATATGGCTTGCTAAGAACATTCACGTATGTATAATCGCGGTTGTAGTCGAGCAGGGCGCGGTCGGCATCCATCTTCATGGTACTGAAGGCATCAGATTCAGACCGGATCATTTCGGACAATGTAAGCATCTCACCACCCTTTTCCTCGAGGTTCTTCTTCATTGCTTTTGCCTCGGCCGACCGCACCGAACCTCCGCCGGTACTCAGATAGGCACGCATCACCTCGCGGGTTTGTGCCTGGTATTCGAGGAGTCCGTATTTGATTCCCAGTTCCTGAGCACGGGTTTTCAACGAATCCATATAACCCTTCTTCACATTCATAATGAAGTTATAGTTTTCAACGACCTCGCCAAATTTCTCCTTATGCATTGCCCTAATCTTGTTATTGTATGCCTCCAACATGGCATTGATCAGGTCGCGGGCCATGATCGGATCCTGGTCCCATATTTCGATTTCAACAGCCTCGAATGGAGTCTTATTGACGTGAACCCGCTGGCTGTATTCCCAAACCAGGGTAGATTCAAAATGCTTGTAGCTCGAATCTATCCCCCAATGTTTAGCCAGGTTAAACTTTTTAACCAAAGAATCGCGGATGTCGCGTGACTGGAATATCTGCAGGCTCTGTTCTGTCTCGCTTTCGTCGGAATAGGGAGATATATTGGAAGGATATAACAAGCAGGTGGACTTGTATAAAGGGGTAATAAATATCGGACTGGAAAACAGGGCGGAAAGGAGAACGGCAGCTACGATGACCACTACCAGCTGTACTTTCCATTTTAATACAATATCTATTACATTTTTACTGTTGAAAAAATTGTCCATACGTTGGATTTTTGATTATGATTGTCCGAGCTGAAACTTTTTATGCGAATTGTAACTTGATATTTTCTCCATTACCATGATGATGATGATTGCCATGAAAAGCGCTGCAACCGTTGAAACCAGGATAATCAGCCATCGGATAGGATAGGATTTTTGCTCTGCCTTGAAGGCATCACTGACCACGAATTTTTGCGGAAGGTTCTCTTCTGCATCAACCTTGGCTTGTTTATACTTGGTTTCCAGCAAGATAAGCTGTTCTGTTTTAAATTCAAGTGAATTTTTCAACGCCATGTAGATACCACCATATTTTCCCAGGACATCCAGTTTTTTCTGCAGTGCAGCCTGTGCGGTTCTGTTACCATTCATCAAGGCAATGGCAAACTGCTGGTTCAACACCTGCGACTGATATTCAACGTCATTCACACCGAGACTTCCCAGGACGACGAGCGAATCAACGATTTTATCCATTTCGGATTTCATTGAATTGTATTCAACCTCCACAACCTGAAATCCTTTGACCGATCGCTGGCGCATCATATCGTTCTTCACCGAATCGAGAAGGGAGGCGATGGTGTTTGCAATATCTGCGGCAATTTGAGGATCAGCATCATACACCGATATTTGAACTGCCATGAATTCAGTCCGCCGGAATGTGATATTATTATCGTACTCTTTGAAAAGGTTGGAATATTTATACGCCGATGAAGTATCAATGTTATAATGCTGCATCAGGTTAAACTGCTTCATAATACGATCGCGGATCTTGTTTGAATTCAGGATCTGGAGCAGTTGTTCAGCCTGGTCATCTTCGCCAAAAGCCGTTATATCCTGTCCTTTAATCGATTGTTCATTTAACAGAGATTTGGAAATGGAGCTGCTGCTCGCCGGGAACATGATCACAGTTGACTTATACTTAGGAGTAATAAACCACGGTGAAGAAAAAAACCATGAACCCACCAGGGCGACAACCATTACAATAAACAAGGGTTTTCGCCATCTGTAGAGAAAGATTACGAGATTGGAGGAATCGAAATCTTCTCCCTTTTTTATTTCATTGGTCATAGGAGAAATATCAGAATTGTTGCCAAAGGTAGGCAATTATACGGAAAGTGCAAGGGGAAGTTACATGTAAACGCTAAACAATCAACGGCCTTCGCGTAATATATTCATCAATGACCGGAGGCTCCATAACCGCAGAAATGCAGCCAGAAAAACAGATGCAATCAGCATCAGGATAAAGTTGCCCAGCCAGGCTTTATCCACCGGCAAAAACGACCAGTGGATAACGTATACCTTCGACAGCATATTGAAGCAAGCTACCCCGATTACAAAAAGGACCAATGTTAAAAGGTAGTTGTAGTTAACCTTAAATTTGAAAATTCGCTGAACCATGATCACCTGCAGGATAGCCATGGTAAACTGGGTTACAAGACTGGATATGGCTGACCCGGAGGCAAGGAAACGCGGGATAAGAAGAAAGTTAAGGACGAAGTTGATGATGAGTCCGAAGAGCGCGATGATATTTAGTTGTTTCAGGTTCCCATTCGCCGTAAGAAGGGTGCCGAATATGTAGGTAGTCGAAACGGCAATAAATCCAAGGATCAGAAGCTGAAACACCTGGGTTGACTCTTGAATATGGGCATCGTAAAGCAGGTCGATCAATTCAAAACTGTAAAAAAATGATCCAAGGGCGACAATGATGGCAAGTGTAATGATAATGGTAAACGAAAGCTTCAGCATATGTTCGATGGACTGCTTTTTTTTGATCATTTTGGAGAAGATCGGAACCAGCAGCACGGCAAAAAGGTAGGCGATCATGTTGGCGGCATCAAGCAGCCTGAATCCGGAAGCGTATATTCCGGCCTGCTGATTGCCCATTTTATCGGGCAGCATACTCTCAAGCATCACAGGATCAAGGCGATTGTAAAAGGTCATCAGTAAAACCAGCAATGCAAAGGGCATACTCTGCTTCATGATCATGAGGAAAAAGGGCCAATTCCAGTTCATTTTCCTGAAGCGGGCCTTTTTCACCACAATCAGAAAGGCGAAGGCTGCCGTAATGGAATAGGCCGCAGTTTGGGAATAAACAAACCATTCAATCCGGAACGGGGATTCCAGTACATGGCCCCATAGGAGCATCCCGCAAAAGAGGATCATCAGCAAGCGATCGAGCACAGATAAAAAACTGTCGGTTTTGAACATCATAAAACCGGAGATATTCGATCGAAGATAAAGGATGAATGAAAGCAGGAACTGATTGAGTGCAAGCCAGCCAAGTAACCTGAACTGATCGGCGCTGTAACGCAGTATGAGGGCAATAATGAAGGCGATAATAACATAGGTCAGCCCCAGCAACAGTTTAACAACCAGGATGCCTGAAAAGTGTTTGTTGAGTAAATGGTTGTGCTGGGCAATATTGCGGTTGTTGAAATTGGTGATCCCCAGGTCGAGGATAATATTAAACAGGAAGGAAAAGTTCAGGATGACAAAATAAAATCCATAATCCCCGACCCCGACAATTCGCTGTACATTAAGGTCGATCCCAAAAATCCAGACTGGTTTTATGAGAAGATTGAGAAAAAGAAGTAATCCCAGGTTTGTAAGGAACTTTCGTTGCATGAAATAAAGATAAAAGTTTCCGGGATTGGTAACTTTTATTTATAACTCAAAAAATATTCAGATATTTGCTACAAAGTTAAATAAATTAATGAACATTGCTGTCAACACCCGCCTGCTCATCCAGAACAAACTCGAAGGGATCGGTTGGTTTACCTATGAGTCTCTGAAAAGGATTACATCACAACATCCTGAGCACCACTTTTATTTCATTTTCGATCGTGAATATGATCCCGAGTTTCTTTTCTCCGATAACATCACACCCATCATTCAATATCCCCATGCGCGGCATCCGGTGCTTTATTACACCTGGTTCGAAATGGTCATCCCGAAACTTCTTGACCGGATTAAACCCGATCTTTTTCTTTCACCCGATGGTTTTTTATCGCTGAGAACACCGGTGAAATCAATGACTGTTTTCCACGACCTCAATTTCGAACATTATCCCCAGGATATTCCATTCTGGACCCGGCGTTATTATCGCCAGTATTTCCCGAAGTATGCGGCTAAGGCAGTGAGAATTGCCACTGTCTCCGAATTCTCAAAAGCCGATATTGTAAAACAATACAATGTTCCGCCCGGGAAGGTAGATGTTGTTTATGACGGAGCTCACGATGCCTACCAACCGCTAACAGCGAGGGAAAAAGAAAAGGTTCGCCGGCAATATACGGGGGGACTCCCCTATTTCATTTTCATCGGATCGCTTCATCCACGGAAGAACCTGGTCAACCTGTTCAGGGCATTCGATCTCTTCAAGAAATCAAATCCATCCGATATCAAGCTCGTCATTGTTGGAGCAAAAAAATGGTGGACCCGCGATATCGATTTTGCTTATAGCCGGATGATTTTCTCTAACGATGTCATATTCACCGGGCGGCTAAACATTGAGGAGCTGGCAAGGGTACTGGGCGCTTCACTGGCCCTGACCTATGTATCCTATTTCGAAGGATTCGGGATCCCTATCGTGGAGGCCTTCCGCTGTGGTGTGCCCGTAATCACATCGAATGTCACCTCGATGCCCGAAGTTGCCGGCGATGCCGCCTTGCTGGTCGATCCATTCAACCCGGAATCAATTGCCGAGGCGCTTTACAAAGCCTACCAGTATGAAAGTATTCGCGATGAACTCGTGATGCGCGGAAACCGGCGGAAAAACTTGTTTTCATGGCAGCAAACTGCTGACCGGCTTTGGGAATCGATTGAAACAGCTGTTAAATCCTGATTTTTTATGAATATTCTTTTGCTTGGTTCAGGTGGCCGGGAGCATGCGCTTGCTTGGAAGTTAACTCAAAGCCCACTGTTGACCCAACTGTATATTGCCCCTGGCAATGCAGGCACTGCCCATCATGGGATCAACCTGCCAATATCGGTCAATGATTTCAATGCCATCAGGTCAGCGGTTATTGCCCATGAGATAAACATGGTCGTGGTGGGTCCGGAAGATCCGCTCGTGAACGGAGTTCATGATTTTTTCCTGGCCGACCCCCTGATCTGCCATATCCCGGTCATCGGACCTGCAAAACAGGCAGCCATGCTCGAAGGAAGCAAGGATTTCGCCAAACAATTCATGAACCGGCATAATATTCCGACAGCCCGCCATCAAACTTTTACCAGATCGACCATCGAACAGGGCCTTCAATTTCTCCATACCCTTCAGCCGCCATATGTGCTGAAAGCCGATGGACTTGCAGCCGGCAAAGGTGTCATTATCTGCAAAACGATCGAAGAGGCAACCAGCGAATTCATCGCGATGATCAACGACGAGCGGTTCGGAGCTGCATCGCGAAAGGTGGTGATCGAAGAATTCCTGACAGGAATCGAACTTTCCGTTTTTATCCTGACGGACGGAAAAAACTACCAGCTTCTTCCGGAGGCCAAAGATTATAAAAGAATCGGTGAAGGAGATACGGGCCCAAATACCGGGGGCATGGGATCAGTTTCTCCCGTCCCCTTTGCCGACAATGAATTTATGGATAAGGTGGAAAAAGAGGTTATCCAGCCAACCATGAATGGACTAATCGCGGAAGGCATTGAATACAAAGGCTTTATCTTTTTCGGATTGATAAAAGTTAACAATAGGCCCTTTGTTATTGAGTACAACTGCCGCCTGGGTGATCCTGAAACTGAATCCCTGCTCCCCCGAATTCAGAACGACCTGGTCAGCCTTTTTCAGGCGGTTGCCTCGCAATCACTTGATAAAGTAAACATTATGATTGATCCCCGGGTAACAGCGACTGTCATGCTGGTATCCAAAGGCTATCCCGATGTGTATGAAAAAGGAAAGCCTATCACCGGCGAGGAACTGATTGACGACAGTATCGTATTTCATGCCGGTACAACCCGCATACACGATGTCGGCGAACCCTTATCAAACGGAGGCAGGGTCATGGCAATTACATCTTTTGGACCCACCATGCAAGAGGCACTTGCAAAATCATATAAAAATGCGGCTAAGATCAATTTTGAAGGGAAACACTATCGTAGCGACATCGGTTTTGATCTGTAAAAAACAATCAACAAATCCCTAAAGCTGCCACGTGTTCATCAAATTTTTTAAATCCAGCTTTTTTGGTCAGTACCTCGTCATAGGGATTGTCGGCATATTCCTGTGGCTCAATGCATTCATTCAGCCACCTGGGATGCCGGTTCCCGAAGAACCGGTTCCGCTTTATTCATTCCTCTATGATTTATTGTCGGGTATTCCATTACTGGCTACCATTGCTGGTTTTATCCTTGTCCTGGCCGAAACCTATTGGCTGACCCAAATTCTAAGCCGGCATGAACTGGTATTGAAGAACTCCTCTCTTTCAGCCCTGGTTTTCCTGGTACTCATGAGTTTTCTCCCCGCCCAGCTCACACTCAACCCGATTAATATCTCGTTGGGATTTATGATCCTGATTCTCTATCACCTGCTGATTTCATATAACAAGCCTGAACACCTCGACCGCATCTTTGCCGCCGGATTTTTCACCTCCATTGCCAGTCTCTTTTACCTGCCGTTCCTGTTGTGGTTCTTATTTGTGATTATCAGTTTTCTGGTGTTCCGTGCCGGGAACTGGCGGGCATGGATGGCTTCCCTGATCGGATTGATCACACCATATATATACCTGATTGTATGGTATTTATGGCAAGATGAACTGATTGTCAGAATGATGGAATATCCTGCATTTTTCAGTAAGATCCTGGTTTTCCCCAATCCATTCCATACCGATTTCTGGATTCTTTCAGGTTACACCATGATCATCGCCCTGTGGGGGATTTTTTCCTTCAGCAGCGGCCTGGAAAAAACCGTAGAGATTCGTGCAAAAACCAACATCCTTTTATGGACACTCGTTTTCACCATCATTTCCTTCACCTATACCCGTTCGATGGCCATCTACCACCCGGCGCTCGCAATGCCGGCCATGACCATGGTGCTCACCGGGACGCTTACCCATCTGAAAAAAACGCGGGTTGCTGAGATTATCCTGCTAATCTATTTTATTGCCGTGTTGCTTAACAACCTGATAATTCACAACCTGGTATATCACTGATCCCATGCAGCATCAAACGCTTCCGGCCCATTATTCCGAATCCCTCGTCGAAGCTGGTTGCGATGAAGCCGGCAGGGGATGTCTTGCGGGCCCGGTGTTTGCAGCGGCAGTCATCCTCCCGCGCGGATTCAGAGATAACGTACTAACCGATTCAAAACAACTGAACGAAAAACAGCGTTACAGGCTGCGGATTGTAATTGAAACGAATGCAGTAGCATGGGCAGTAGCCTCTGTTGATGCCGGAACCATCGACGAAATCAATATCCTGAATGCCTCCATACTTGCCATGCACAAGGCGATAGCACAACTCAGCACATTGCCTCAGCTCCTTCTCATCGACGGTAACCGGTTCAAACCCTATCCGGAAATTCCTCATCAGTGCATTGTTAAAGGTGATGAGAAATTCCTTTCCATTGCTGCAGCATCTGTTCTTGCCAAAACCTACCGGGATGATTTCATGATCGAAATCCACAAGGAATTTCCATTGTACAGATGGATAAACAACAAGGGCTATCCATCAAAAAAGCACAGGCAGACAATAATCGAATCAGGAATAACCCCATATCACCGAAAGAGCTTCAGAATGGTAAAATAAATATTCATAACTTTTTCCTGTGGATTTCAATCTTCGATATACCTTTGCGCCGGTTTTTTACAAGGAAGCCAATCCATGAAAAATCTTCGCATCATTCTGATTACTATTTCAGTTGCGGTAGCAGTAGCAGGTTCATCCTGGCTTGGCTACACACTTTTTCAAAGGATTCAGCGACCCTCCGAATCTCCGTTCAATGCCATTCCGGGCAACACAGCACTGATAATCAAGCTCAATAAAGCAGGAAACCTGCTTGAAGAACTTAACCGCTCCAACCTGTTATGGAAAGCGCTGATGCGTTTCCCGGGAATAAATAACGTGCGCAGCGAACTTAGCTATGTTGATTCGGCAAGCAAGAAAAATGATAAGATTGGAAAAATTTTTCAGCAGTACAGTATATATGTATCGATCACACTCAGCGGCAGAACCAATTTCGGCGCCTTATACCTTGCTAACGTCTCAGGTTCCGACCCGGCTTCCTACATCGAGGATTTCATCACTGAAATAGGTGCTGGGAAATTGATCATCACAGAAACACCCTATTTTACCACCAACCTGCACCGCGTTCAAACCAGGGGAAGCCGCGAAACCTTTTATTTTGCAGTACTTAAAGGGGTTTTTATTGGCAGTTTTCATGCCGACCTTGTCAAACGCTCCATCGACCGGCTGTCACTGAATACGCCTTTGGCCACATCGTCAGGATTTAAAAGAGTAGAAGCCACAACCGGAAAAAAAGTTGATGCCAATGTCTATGTCAACTACCGTTTCTTTTCGCTTGTACTCTCTAAAATCACCCATGATGAAACCCTCCCGGATTTATTGAAATTTTCGAATTTCGCCGACTGGAGCGGACTCGATCTCATCATTAAAAAAGATGAACTTCTGTTTAACGGAATTACTGTGGCCTCCGACAGCAACCAGCAATTCCTGGCCCTCTTTACGGATCAAAAACCCCAGAAAAAAGAAATTTCCGTCATAATTCCCGACAAGGTTCTCTATTTCACATCGTATGGATGGAGTGATCCCTCAAGATTCTGCCAGCGCTTTCAAGGCCGCACACCTCGTTATGAAAACTTTTCAGCAGAACAAACTACAGTGTTTACCCTCATTGAACAGTACCAGCTGAATATTAAAGAGTACTTCCTTCCCTGGATGGGCAATGAAGCAGCGCTTTTTATCCTGAATGATACAAAGACCCTGGAAGAACTTCCTTTTGTTGCCTTCAATACGCTCGATACAGCTCGCACCATCTCCTCGGTTTTTGCATTGGCCGACACCCTTAATCTCACCAGGGATTCCTTGGTATACAAACGTCACAAAATCTATAAGGTATCATTACCCGCATTCCTGCCGGCACTTTTTGGCGATCTTTTCGGGAAAGTCAATGTCAACTGCTTTACTGTCCTGAAAGGATTTGTCATTTTCGCCAACCGTCCAAAAGATCTCGAAATGGTCATCGATGCCGTAATTGGGAATTCCACCCTTTCCATGGATAAAGTCTACGTTGATTTTGAAGGAGCACTCTCGGAAAAATCGAATGTCTTTTGCTATTTCAATACCCGGAATGCAATTCATTCATTAAAGAAAATAATGAATCAGGAAATATCAGGAAAAATAAATCCGGTTTCAGACAGTTTGCGGAAATTCGAGTCTGTGGCGTTTCAATACAGCAGTGTCGATGGACTGTTTTACTCAAATTTCTTCCTCAGATACAACCCGAACCTTGATAAAGACGGGCCAATGCAATGGCAGGTGAAACTGGATACCACCATTATCGGACATCCCAGGATCATCCCTGTTGGCACTACCGGCGACAATGGTGTGATTGTCAACGATATAGCTAACAACCTGTATCTTGTTACTGCTGCAGGTCAGGTCGCATGGAAACTTCACATTATGGGAAAACTATTGGGTGAAATTCATCCAATCCGGATGGGAGTAGGTGACTCCTTGTATTACATGTTTAATACCGATACCCATCTGTACATGATTGGCTCCGATGGCCAGTTCGCAGATAAATACCCGATGCGTTTCCCGCTGAAAGCCACCAATGGTATTAGCATCGCCGACTGGAACCATAACAGGGATTATAATATCCTCGTGGCGTTCCAGGATAACAGGGTATATAATTTTAACCTTGATGGAAGGTCGGTCATGAACTGGAAACGCCCCAGGTTGAATGAAGAGATATCTGATCCCGTGCAAACGCGCACTGTGGGGGCCAAAAATTTTATCCTGATCACGGGCCTTACCGGAACTACCCTGATCGTTGATCCCAACGGAGATCAGAAGATCATACCCGGGCCCAATTTTACACATGCCTCATCATCGGTAATTTACAACAACAAAACCAACAAGAAAGGGATATTCCTGACAACCGATCCGAACGGGAAAGTGATTTTTATCCAGGAGAATGGACGAATACTGGAAGTAACGCTAAACCTATTTTCACCGGCACATCATTTCTTCTACGAGGATATCACAGGAAATGGTCAACCTGAATTTATCTTTACTGACCGGAATAAAATTTTCTATTATAACCGCAATTACAAACTAATTTACTCATATGCTTTCAGGAGGGAAATGAACGGGGCACCATTCCTGCTCCATGGCCGGGATAACAAGGTTTTAATCGGCTATGTAGTTCCTGAAACCAATGAGCTATTTCTATTCGATCACCACGGAAACAGGGAGATGGAGGCAGGGATCCGGGGAAATACTCCGTTCGACGTGGGTGACCTTGGCAATACAGGTCAGATGAATCTGGTGGTCGGATTCGGAAAATTTCTGAAGAACTACCGGTTACCTTAACTTTAGAACCATCCCGCTGGCAGCCTCGACGCCTTCATGGATATCGTTACGCTTATATAACAATTTCAATTTGATCCCGTAAAGTTGTGAAATTGCATACAGTGTTTCACCCTTTTGCACCCGATGACTCTCTGCTGCTCCCTTTCGGCGTTTACTTTCCAGATAAACGATCTGACCGGGCTTGAGGGCTGTTGCAAACTGCAGATCATTATATTCCAATAAACGAGTTACGGAGATATCAAAATCACGCGCCAGGAGATATACATTGTCATCCTTGCGTGCAATGACCATGCGCAGGCGGTTATTCTCAAAAATATTCCGGTTGTTCGGCCCCTTTTTTATCACAATAAATTTACGCAGCCATTCCTGCTTTGCCGGATTGTCGAGATCCTCCAAAATATCACCGAAAGCCGTCATGAAATTGGCATTGTCAAACCGCGATAAAGAAAATTTTTCGACTGTCTGTATCAGCTTTTCAGCATAACGCGGATTGGTTGCATACCCGGCCGATTGTAAGCCCTTAGCCCACCCTTTGTAATCGGTCACATCGAGGTCAAACAACCCTTTGTAACGGTCACGCTGCGTTAAGAAATAGGAATGATCACGGAACGATTCAATCGGGTTGTCGTATTTCCGGAAACACTCGTTGGGAGCATCATCATCCTGGTAAAAGGTCTTGCCGAACCACTCCTTATGGCATTTGATCCCAAAATGATTATTGGCCTCGGTGGCAAGCTTGCTTCGGCCAACATTCGACTCCAGTATGCCTTGTGCCAATGTGATGCTGGCCGGTACACGGTAAATCATCATCTCTTTTACCGCGATATCCTTATACTTCTGGATATAGTGGTTAACCAGCAAGTTGTAGTCAGTCTGCTGGGAAAACACCTGCCCGGTAAAAAAAACCAGGCAACCTAATAAACCTGTAACAATTCTATTCGTCATTGGTCATTGGTCATTAGTCATTGGTCATTGGTCATTGGTAATTTCCCTATTACCAATTCCCTGTACCTTTTACCACGCTCCTCAAAATTCTTAAATTCATCATAACTGGCTGCAGCAGGTGATAAAAGGCAGACATGTCCTGCCCGTGTTTCCCGAAAGGCGATGTCGCGAAAATCACTGAACCGGTTTATGTAAAATATTTTCTTTCCCGTCGTATCCAAATTCCTCAAATACTCCCCAATGCGTTTTCCTGCCGCCCCGATCAATATCAGGTTGCGCACATCCGAGCGGGAGAGGAAACCGGCCAGTTCACCATATTCAATACCCCGGTCAAAACCACCTGCAACAAGCGTATCCACATTGGGAACTGCTTTGATCGCCTCCATGCAGGCCTCGGGTATGGTGGCGATGGAATCATTGTAAAAGTGGATTTTCTCATACTCACCCACATATTCCAGCCTGTGTTCCAGTCCCTTGAAAGTGGCAATGCCATCTTCAATCTGCTCCGTCTCAATACCGCAAATCATGGCTGCATTCACTGCTGCCAGGATGTTCCTGAGATTGTGCTCACCACGGAGGAAACGGTCCTGGTGGATTTTCCAGACAGGAATGACCTCGATGCCATCTGAAAAGCAGATCTGCCCATCGCGGATAAAACCGCCAGGCTGCGGACAATGCGCTAACGAAAACGGGTAATTGTTCCGCGTGGTTGGGCAGGCTTTGAGGTGACCTGCAACGAGATGATCATCGAGATTAAATACCAGGTAATCATCCGGTTGCTGATACAGGGCGATATTCACCTTGGCAAGCTGATAATCCTCGTAACTGGCATATGCATCGAGATGTTCCTGGAAAAGGTTCAGGAAAACCGCGATATGTGGCGCAGTTGTAATAAATTCGAGCTGGTGCGACGAGAGTTCAAAAACGATCAGTGTATCTGCCTTGATAAGGTCGATGAAATGAAATACCGGATTACCGATATTTCCGGCAAGGATGCTATCTTTCCCGGCTGTTTTCAGAATGTGATGGATCAGGCTGGAGGTGGTGCTTTTCCCCTTCGTCCCGGTAACGCCGATCACCTGTTTCGAATATCGTTGCAGGAACAATTCTGTTTGAGAGGTGATTTTTTCACTGGGGATGGCATTGGGGAGAATGGGTAACTGGTGATCTGAGCGAACCATTGAACCATCGGCCGGACTGATTCCTTTGATTTGCTTCCAGATGGGAATCCCCGGCGACCTGAAAATCACATCAAATTCATTCAGATGGTCAAGGTAGTCCGGCCCGGTAATAAAACGAATGTGCTTGTCATCCCGGATCAATGGATTTTCGCGCACCCTTTCGCTGGCATCGGCAATGGCTAATTGTATTCCGGGGAATGCTCTCCTCAGCAAGGAATAGCTCGACTGCCCCTCCCTGCCAAATCCGAGCAGAACGATCGATTTATACGCAAACCTCCTCCTTAATAACTCCAACATTCCCTAAAGTATTTAAATCACAGAATAGCACACAACATTTACCACTTCAATTACGCTGGCCAAACTTCACTTGTCAATTGTCACTAGTCACTTGTCACTTGTCACTTGTCACTTGTCACTTGTCACTTGTCACTTGTCACTTGTCACTTGTCACTTGTCATTCGTCACTTGTCATTCGTCACTCCAGCCAATCCCGTCTTCAATATCTCCATGAACTCTGGTAACAAATAATGCTCAGACGAAAGCCGGTAAAGCTCCGCTGCAAAATCAACCTGACTGTATTGCGCAAACAAGGGGCAATCCCTGTAAAAGGCCAATAAAAACGGCAACTCATTGTCGTCATAATGCCTGATTGTTTCGCACAGTGCAAGATTCACCTCGCGGATTGTCCCCACACAGTCAAAAGGTTTTTCATCGGCCATACCGGTCAGTTGTTCAAATTCCAGTTGTAACGATCCATCCGATAAAAGATTTTTACCAAAGATGGCAACCAGATTGACCTCTTCGAGAAACGGTGATAAAATAATATAGGTAAAGAGACATTTCGCACATTGGCCGCACCATGTATCGGTCTTGCTTCCCGCGTTACAACTTTTAAAAACAGGATGATAGCGTGGAAATTGCGAAAACAGGGATGCGATCTGCAGTTCATTCAGGGGCCGCAAAAAACTGAAATAATTGATATCCTCCGATATCCACCGGCGAATATAGGCGCGAAAATCAGATTCAAACTGAAACGATTTTGAGTACTGGTGATTGATATCAGTACCTTCGATGGTGGCCTCATTTGCACTTGATTCATTGGACAGGGCAATGTGCCGGTGGCCTGTCACAATGGCCGAAAGTACCGTTACGAAAGCCAAAAGCGCCGAGAAGGGCGTATGTCCGTTTAGAAAACCACGTTCATTCATTTGAAGCAGTTCAGGGTCAATCCTTCGCCTGATCTCAATGAACTGGTCCAGTGAAAAGCTTTTAGCCTTGATGGTCTCAATGCTTGCTCCCCGCGGATTCATGATCAAGGGAATACTGCCTGCTCTGGCCCCAAGTAATTCGATGGTTACAGCAGAATCCTTTCCTCCGCCAATGGGTATGATAACGGCATCATCGAGGGCGAATTTTTCACGGGGTAGCAATTCCGGGCTGGCAGTACCGGGATTCCTCAAATCGTAACCGGTAATTGCTGTGACTGGCAGGTTATCGGTTGATGCATTTTCAATGTGCATGAAATCATCCATGGTAACATCCAGGGAATTAAGG